>Ga0308164_10001414_pt1 | contig 28270 bp, 29 predicted proteins | sample PhyTR2_FD_201031 | JGI IMG/M metagenome (GOLD analysis project Ga0308164, IMG submission 201031) | Phyllosphere microbial communities from UC Gill Tract Community Farm, Albany, California, United States - DLSLT.R2 | ecosystem: Host-associated > Plants > Phyllosphere > Unclassified | place: USA... | reverse complement strand
GGCCCGTAAGCCTTAAAGAAGAGGCTTGAGCTGCGGCCACACGTTATCCAGCAACTGCCCCTGGGCATTCAGCGCCGGGTGGATGCCATCGGCCTGCATCATTTCCGGCTTGCCACCGATGCCCTGCAGGAAAAACGGCACCAAGGCCACCTGCTTCTCCTGGGCCAGGTCCGGGTAGACCTTGGCGAAGGCATCGGTGTAGCGCTTGCCATAGTTGGGCGGCAGTTGCATGCCCAACAACAGCACCTTGGCACCCACGCCCTTGGCGCTGTCGATCATCGCTGAAAGATTCTGTTGCAATTGCATCGGTGGCTGGCCGCGCAGGCCGTCGTTGCCGCCCAGCTCGAGAATCACCAGGTCCGGCTTGTTGGCCGCCAACAGCGGCGCCAGGCGGGCCTGGGCGCCGCCGCTGGTGTCGCCGGTGATCGAAGCGTTGACCACTTTATCCTTGAAACCCTCGTGCTCAAGCCTCTGCTGCAGCAGGGCGACCCAGCCCTTGGTGGTATCCAGGCCGAAACCGGCACTGATACTATCGCCCACGATCAGCACTGTTCCTGCCGCGGCATTCTGCGCCAAGCACATCAAGGCCAGGCCCGCACTCAATAACCACACACGCATCGGGATTCTCCATGGGCGCAAGCATTCTTACCGCGCAGAACCTTAGCAAAGTGGTCCCCAGCGCGGAAGGCGAACTGACCATCCTGCACCATCTCTCACTGGAATTGAAGCCGGGCGACAGCCTGGCCATCGTCGGCGCCTCCGGTTCGGGCAAGTCCACACTGCTCGGCCTGCTGGCCGGCCTGGACCTGCCCAGCGAAGGTAGCGTGACCCTGGCCGGGCACAACCTCGGCGAACTCGATGAAGACCAGCGCGCCCGCGTACGGGCCGAACACGTGGGCTTCGTGTTCCAGTCGTTCCAGTTGCTCGACAGCCTCAACGCCCTGGAAAACGTCATGCTGCCCCTGGAGCTGCATGGCCGTGGCGACGCTCGCGAGCAGGCCCGCGAGCTGCTCGGCCGGGTCGGCCTCGGCCAGCGCCTGAGCCATTCGCCGCGCCAACTGTCCGGTGGCGAGCAGCAGCGCGTGGCCATCGCCCGCGCCTTCGCCGCCGAGCCTGCGGTGCTGTTCGCCGACGAACCCACCGGCAACCTCGACAGCCACACCGGTGAACGCATCACCGACCTGCTGTTCGAACTCAACAAGGAACGCGGCACCACCCTGGTGCTGGTGACCCACGACGAACGCCTGGCGCGGCGCTGCCAGCACCTGATTCGCCTGGATGCCGGGCGCCTGGTCGCGCCTCTGGAGCCCTGATGCCCTCTTTGCCCAAGCTGTCCCTGCCGGTGGGCCGCCTGTTCAGCCTGGCGCTGCGCCAACTGTGGCGCGATGCCCGCTCCGGTGAGCTGCGGGTGCTGTTCTTCGCCGTGCTGGTCGCGGTCACGGCCAGCACCGCCATCGGCTATTTTGGCGCCCGCCTGAACGGCGCCATGCTGCTGCGCGCCACCGAATTCCTCGGCGCCGACCTGGTGCTGCAAGGCACCACCCCGGCCCGCCCGGAGCAACTGCAGGCGGCGCCGCCAGAGCACGCGCGGGTAGTGGAATTCACCAGCGTGATCGCCACCGACAACGGCATCCAGCTGTCGAGCATCAAGGCCGTCGACAGCGCCTACCCGTTGCGCGGCGAGCTCAAGAGCGCCGCCCAGCCCTATGGCGAGGAAACTACCGGTGGCCGCCCCGCGCCCGGCGAAGCCTGGGTAGAACCGCGCCTGCTCGCGGCCCTGAACCTGAAGATTGGCGACAGTATCGACGTCGGCCAGAAAACCCTGCGCCTGAGCCGCGTGCTCACCTACGAACCGGACCGCGCCGGCAATTTCTACAGCCTTACGCCGCGAGTGATGATCAACCTCGACGACCTCCCCGCCACCGGCATAATCGCCCCCGGCAGCCGCGTCACTTACCGCGAACTGTGGAGCGGCGCGCCGGCAACGGTCGCCGCCTGGCGCGAAACCCTGGCCGCGCACCTGGACCCCAACCAGCGCCTGCTGGACTCGCGCGACAGCAACCAGCAGATCGGCGGCGCCCTCGGCAAGGCCGAGCGCTACCTGAACATGGCCAGCCTGGTCGCGGTGCTGCTGGCCGGCGTGGCGGTGGCCCTGTCGGCCAGCCGCTTCGCCCTGCGCCGCTTCGACGCCAGCGCCCTGCTGCGCTGCCTGGGGCTGTCGCGACGTGATGCACTGCTGCTGTTCTGCATTCAGCTGGCGGTGCTCGGCGGCCTCGCCTGCATCGCCGGGGCGCTGCTCGGCTGGGTGGCGCAACTGGGCCTGTTCGCCCTGCTGCAGGGCCTGATGCCGGGCGCGTTGCCGCCAGGTGGTGTCGGCCCGGCGCTGGCCGGGATCGCCACCGGCCTGGTCGCCCTCGCCGGCTTCGCCCTGCCGCCACTGGCTGCGCTGGGCCGGGTGCCGCCGTTGCGGGTGCTGCGCCGCGACATGCTGCCAGTGGCTACCAGTACCTGGGCCACTTATGCCATCGCCTTGCTGGCGCTGGGCCTGATCATGTGGCGCCTGAGCCTCGACCTGCTGCTGACCTTCGCCCTGCTGGGCGGCGGCCTGGTCGCCGCGCTGCTGCTCGGCGGCCTGCTGCTGCTGGGCTTGCGCAGCCTTCGCCGGCTGCTGGTGGACGCGCCCCTGGCGTGGCGCCTGGGCCTGGGGCAACTGCTGCGTCATCCACTGGCGGCCGCTGGCCAAGCACTGGCGTTCGGCTTGATCCTGCTGTCGATGGCGGTGATCGCCCTGCTGCGCGGCGAGCTGCTGGACACCTGGCAGAACCAGTTGCCCAAGGACGCGCCGAATTACTTCGTGCTCAACGTGCTGCCCGCCGACAAGCAGGCCTTCGCCGACAAGCTGCAGGCCATCTCCGCCCGCGCGGCACCGCTGTACCCGGTGGTGCCCGGGCGCCTGACCGCCATCAACGGCAAGCCGGTGAACGAGATCGTCACCGACGACTCCGCCGGCGAGCGCGCCACCCAGCGCGACCTCAGCCTCACCTGGTCGGCCGACCTGCCCGCTGGCAACCACGTCAGCGCCGGCCAATGGTGGGGGCCCGTCGACGACAACGCCGTGCCGGGCGTATCGGTAGAAGCCAAGCTGGCCGCCAGCCTCAAGTTGAAAGTGGGCGACCACCTGACCTTCAACGTCGGCGGCATCATCCGCGACGCCCAGGTCACCAGCCTGCGCGACGTCAGCTGGGACAACTTCCAGCCCAACTTCTTCATGATCTTCCAGCCCGGCACCCTCAAGGACCTGCCCACCACCTTCCTCACCAGCTTCTACCTGCCGCCCGGCCACGACCAGGAGATCGTCGAGCTGTCGCGGGCCTTCCCGGCGGCCACGGTGCTGCAGGTCGAAGCCCTGCTGGAGCAGTTGCGCAGCATCCTTGCCCAGGTGACCCTGGCAGTGGAATATGTACTGCTGTTCGTCCTCGCCGCCGGCATGGCCGTGCTGTTCTCCGGCCTGCAGGCCACCCTGGACGAACGTATTCGCCAAGGCGCCCTGCTACGGGCACTGGGGGCCGAGCGGCGCTTGCTGATCAAGGCCCGGCGCATCGAGTTCGGCCTGCTCGGGGTGGCCAGCGGCCTGCTCGCGGCGCTGGGCACCGAGCTGATCAGCTGGGTGCTGTACCGCTTTGCCTTCAACCTGCAGTGGGCGCCGCACCCCTGGTTGCTGGTATTGCCGCTGCTGGGCGCCGTGCTGATCGGCGGCGCCGGAATTTTCGGCACGCGCCGGGCGCTGAACGCCAGCCCCCTGACCGTGCTGCGTGAAGCCTGAGGAAAGGTCGTGAGCGATAACAAGGTCTACAGCACGCGCATCGTCACCCGCGCCGGGCACGATGCGCTGAAGAAGGAACTCGACCACCTGTGGCGAGTGTACCGGCCGGAAATTACCCAAAAGGTCGCCTGGGCGGCGTCCCTGGGCGACCGCAGTGAAAACGCCGACTACCAGTACAACAAGAAGCTGCTGCGTGAAATCGACCGCCGCGTGCGCTACCTGCGCAAACGTCTGGAAGACATGCGCGTGGTCGACTACAGCCCCGAACAGGAAGGCAAGGTGTACTTCGGCGCCTGGGTGGAAATCGAGAACGACGCGGGCGAGAGCAAGCGGTTTCGCATCGTCGGCTATGACGAGATCTACGGGCGCATGGACTACATCTCCATCGACTCGCCCATGGCCCGCGCGCTGCTGAAGAAGGCCGTGGACGATGAAGTGGTGGTGCAGACGCCCACTGGCGAGGCTACCTGGTACATCAACAAGATTGCCTACGAAAGCGACGCCGCTGCGCCTGCTACTCACTGACCCATGTGAAACGCCGAGCTTTCAATCGCTCGGCATTCAGCGCCAGCTGAAATGATTCAGTGCCGTGCCAATTTCTCGGAACTCTGGCCCAGAAGGCTGTTCTAGACGCCTTCACCGCTATTTCGTTAGCATCGGCGGTTTTCCTCGCAACCTCCTGAATCGGAACGACGCATGTCTATCCAGCAAACACCCGGGCACCTGCTGCCCGCGCGCGCCGCCGCGAAAATGGAAGCCGCCATGGCCGTGGGCGCGTTCGCCATCGGCACCGGTGAATTCGCCATCATGGGGCTGATGCCAGACATCGCCAGCAACCTGCACCTCAGCGAACCCCAGGTTGGCCACGCCATCAGTGCCTATGCCCTGGGCGTGATGGTGGGCGCGCCGCTGCTGGCCATTCTCGGCGCCAAGCTGTTGCGCAAGCACATGCTGTTGCTGCTGATGGCGCTGTATGCGCTGGGCAACGCGGCCACCGCCTTCACCCCGACCTTCGGCTCGCTGATGGCTTTTCGCTTTATCAGCGGCCTGCCCCATGGCGCCTTCTTCGGTATCGCCGCGGTGGTGGCCTCGAGCATGGTGCCAGCCAACCAGCGCGCTGGCGCGGTGGCCCGGGTGATGATGGGCCTGACCCTGGCCATGTTGCTGGGCAACCCGATCGCCACCTTCCTGGGCCAGTTCTTCGGCTGGCGCTCGGCCTTCGCCTTGGTCGGGCTGCTGGCGCTATGCTGCATCGCGCTGATGTGGCACTTCGTCCCAGACCGCCACGATGAACCCCGCAGCGACCCGCGCAAGGAGCTGCGCGCCTTCACCAAGCCGCAGGTATGGATGGCCCTCGCGATTGGCGCCATCGGTTTCGCCGGTATGTTCTGCGTGTTCAGCTACCTGGCGCCGACCATGCTCGACGTCACCAAGGTCGCGCCGCAGTGGATTCCCTTCGGCCTGGCGGCGTTCGGCGTCGGTGGCATCATCGGTAATATCGTCGGCGGCAAGCTGTTCGACCGCCTGCAGTTTCGCGCCGTGGGCCTGTTGCTGGTGTGGTCAATGGCGGTGCTGCTGCTGTTCCCGTCCCTGGCCGGTTCGCTGTGGGGCGTGATGCTGGGCATCGGGCTGGTCGGCACCATGGTGGCCCTGGCCGCGCCGCTGCAGATTCGCCTCATGGACATCGCCTACGAGGCGCCCAGCCTGGCGGCGGCGTCCAACCATGCCGCGTTCAACCTGGCCAACGCGCTGGGGCCGTGGTTCGGCGGCATGGCGATCACCGCAGGGCTGGGCTGGACCAGCACCGGGTATATCGGTGCACTGACGGCACTGGCGGGGTTGGGCGTGTTTATGGCGGCGCGGCGGATGCAGGGCGGCGAGTAATCAACGGCTGGGAGAAAATCGCAGGGCCAGGCGCTGCGATCCATTCGCTCAACGCAGCTTGATCAGCCCTTGGCGGGCGATACGCGTAAGGTGGCGCAAGACATCTTCACGCTGCTCGGCATTGGGCGCTTCGACCACGGCGATATCGAAGCGGTCGCTGGCGAAAGCGGCCAGCTGCGTGGCGTCGTCGGTGAACTGAATCAGGAAGGCGCTGGGTTTGCCGCCACGGCGTGGCCAGCCATCGAGGCAGCGCAGCAAGGTCGGTTGGTGACGGCCTGCCAGCAAGATGCGCGGGTTGCGCGACAAGGGGCTGGCAGTGACGGGCGCGGGGGACAACTCGGGGTGGGTATTGCTCATCTAGGAATTCTCGGCCTCCATATTCCGCTGGGCAGCGGTGGGAGGCAACACCGAACCAGCGCTTTAGCGGTATTTGGAAAGGTCCCAGACCCTTCGGCGCCCCGCAAGTAGCTGTTTAAATCGGCGCAAGTGGCAATCCTAGAGAAGGCTGACGGGGGCTGTCAAGAACAGCCCCCTTCGCTCAGCGGGCGATGATGCGGTCCAGCGAGAGTTTGCCGGCGCCTTCGATCAGTACCGCCACGGTCGCGCCCAGCAGGGCGAAGGCAAATTCGTAGCCGTTGTTGGCCATGAACAGGCCGTTGTGGATGTGCACCGAGAGGATCGCCACCACCAGGGTGAAGGCCAGCACGACTGCGGCGGGCCGTACCAGCAGGCCGAACACCAGGGCCAGGCCACCGAAGAATTCCGCGCTGCCCGACAGCAGGGCCATCAGCAGGCCTGGGCCCAGGCCGATGCTTTCCATCCATTGCGCCGTGCCAGTAAGGCCGTAGCCGCCGAACAGGCCGAAGAGCTTCTGCGAGCCGTGGGCGGCGAAGATGATGCCGACGGCGATGCGCAGTGCGGTGATGCCCCAGCCGGAACGGGTGGCCAGTACGGTGTTGATCAGTGCTTTCATGGTGGTTCGTCCTGTGTGATTCGTTGAATGGCTTCGTTGGGGCCATATTAATCGAATCCACAAATACGAAAAGCGCAATAAACCTAGTTTCACTATCGAGAAAACCGATAGATTGTTAACGCTCCGCCAGTTTTCGCCCCTGTGGCTCCAGCGATTCTCGCTCGCGATCGAAGGCCAGGTAGTACTTGTTCACACTGTTGACGTAGCTCACCGGCGCCATGCCGACCTGCTCAAGGGCCACCCGTTCGACCTGGAAGAACCACTGGTCCGGGTTCAGGCCGCGGCGCTTGGCCTCGGCGCGCATGGCCTGCACGCGTTCGGGGCCGAGGTTGTAGGCGGCCAGCACGAAGGCCATGCGCTGGCGCTCGTTGAGTTTCTGGCTGGAGAAGAATTTGCGCTGCAGCAGCGCCAGGTACTTGGCCCCCGCCTGCACGTTGTTGTCGACCTGCTGAATGTCCCCCACGCCCACCCGCTGCGCGGCCGCCGGGGTGATCTGCAGCAAGCCGGTGGCGCCGCCCGCGCCGCGGGCAGAAGGGTTTAGCGCCGACTCCTTGAATGCCAGCGCCGCCAGGTTGAGCCAGTCCATGCCCTGGGAGCGCGCAGTGCGTTGCAGCAATGGGCGCAATTGTTCGAGGCGGCGGCGGTCGGCCGTGGCCAGCGGGTAGTGGACCTTGTACAGGCGCGCGTAAGCTTTGACGAAGGCTGTGTCCTGATCAGCCGGCGCCTTGTAGGCCGGCACGAAGCGGTCGATGCTGGCGGCCAGCAACGGCGCGTTGGCGCGGGTGTACCAAGCGATCTGGCCGGGGCTGTCGAAGGCCACCTTGCGCTGCAGGCGCAGGCGCGGCATGACCTTCGCCCAGCGCTCGGCGATCGGCTGTTCGACGGCGGTCAGCGGGTAGATACCCGCCTGGACCATTTCCAGCACATCCTCCACGGCCAGGCTCGGGTCGACCCATTCCACCTGCACCGGGCGCAGGCGTTTCTGCATCAGGCGCTCGTTCAGCGCCTGGATGGCTTCGCCCGCGGCGCTGCCGGCCGGCAAGGCCACGGTGTGCCCGGCCAACTGCTCGACGCGGCTGAAAGTGCGTGCGCCCTGAGCACCGACCAGAATCATCGAGACATGCTCGACGGTCGCCGCGCTGGCAGTCAGGCCCGCCGTGGCGCCTTGCTCGACTCGCTCGCCCGGCGCGGCGATATCGCCCTCACCGCGCTGCAAGGCCGCGAGCAACTGCTCCTTGGGCTTGGGAATGATCTTCAGGTGAATACGCTGCGCCGGGCCGGAGTGGCCGTTGAGGTAGGCCTCGAACGCGCGCAAGCGCAGGTTCTCGACTCCGATGGCCTTGCCATCGACTTCGCCCGAGCTGTTACGGCTCTGGTTGACCAGCACGCGCAAGGTCTTGCTGCGGCGGATCTCGTCGAGGTCGCGCACCTTGGCCACGGTGGCCTTGTGCGGGGCGGCCTTGTGCACGGCATGGCCGCCGTGGGCGGGCTGTGTGGCCAGGGCTGCCGACGCCGGCAGCAACAAGCCGATACAGGCCAGGATAAAGCGTGAGGGACGAGTCATCCGCTCTCCAGAAAAGTAGCCGGCACTCCCCCGCCGCACAGGTTGTCTCAACCGTTGCCGTCGACAGCCAGGCCGTCCACTTCCCCCGGGAATCACTTGTGCAGCAAAAAAATGCAGGGCAACACCAAAACCGAACGTTCCGGGCCGAGCTGACCGGTGCCTGCGAACTCATTTCCCCTGCCGCTGCCCTCCAAGCATCGCCAGCCATGGTCATGAACCGCCGCAACAGACCGCCTTAACCTCTTGAAGTTCTTGGTTTTAATTAAAATTATCCAGCTCTGGTATGCTTTTCGGCCTCCTGCCTGAGGTAGCACCATGCAACTCATCGACATCGGCGTCAATCTTACCAACGCAAGTTTCGCCCAGAACCAGCGGGAAATTCTCGACCGTGCCTATGCCGCCGGGGTGGGCCAATTGCTGCTGACCGGCACCAGCGTCGACGGCAGCGAACAGGCCCTGGAGCTCTGTGAACAGCTCGACGAAAGCGGCCAAAGGTTGTTCGCCACCGCCGGCATTCACCCCCACAGCGCCAGCGACTGGAGCGCCGACAGCGAGCAGCGCCTGCGCAGTTTGCTCAGCCATCCACGGGCGCGGGCGGTGGGTGAATGCGGGTTGGACTTCAACCGCGACTTCTCACCGCGCCCGCAACAGGAAAAGGTCTTCGAGCAGCACTTGGCGCTGGCGGTAGAGAAACGCCTGCCCGTTTTCATTCACGAACGCGACGCCAACCAGCGCTTGCTGGAAATACTCAAGGACTACCGTGACAAGCTGGTGGCCGCGGTGGTGCATTGCTTTACCGGCGAGCAGAAGGCGCTGTTCAGCTATCTGGACCTGGACCTGCACATTGGCATCACCGGCTGGATCTGCGACGAGCGCCGGGGCAGCCATCTGCACCCACTGGTGAAGGAAATTCCGCGCGGCCGGCTGATGCTGGAAAGCGATGCGCCCTATCTGTTGCCGCGGACCTTGCGGCCGAAGCCGAAGAATGGCCGTAACGAGCCGGCATACCTGCCGGAGGTGCTAAGGGAGGTGGCGTTGCATCGTGGCGAAACCGAGGCCGATGTGGCCGCGCACACCACGGCCTGCGCACGGGCGTTTTTCGCTTTGCCTGAGTTGGAAGATCAGTCGGCCGCCTAGAAGGCTAGCGCTATCGAAGCCATAGATAGCGCTGATTCGCCATCGCCCATGGCTCCTCGTAATCTGAACCCAAGCGCAACCGAGGAGCATTATCATGAGCAGATTCATCGCAGCCATCACCACCCGTACCCTGCAACGCAACGTGAACAGCGCCCATGGCTGGCTGATCGGCGCCCCACTGCTGGTGGTCGGCGGCCTGCTGGTCGCCAGCGGTATCGTCAGCCGCGATGGCGTGCAGGCAGCCATCGGCGTGCTGACCCTCAGCGGCGCCGCGACCCTGCTCAAGCCGGCGCGCTAAACAGGGCTACACCGCCTTCAGCAGCGCATCCAGGGCCTTGTCGCTCTTGACTTCGGTGCGCTGCAGCCCGGCTTTCCAGCCAGGCACGCAGGGGGCCAGGTCAGGCTGCTGCTCGGCCTGCAGCAGCCACTGCCAGTTGTCGTGCCAGCCGCCCAGGGCATCCTGGGCTTTTTTCAGCGCATGGGTCACAGAGGCCGGCGAACGGTCCAGTTCCGGATAGGCATCGGCGCCATAGCGCACGCGCTTGATCAACAGGCGCAGGCGATGGCGGTCGTGGGCCGGGTCGCGCAGGGCATCGTGCAACTGCCGCCATTGCTTGTGCAGGCGCTTGTGCACATGGCGGCGCAGGCCCTGGATCACGTCATTTCGACGCGCCGCCCGCAAGAACCCTGGCAACGCTGACAGCAGGCGCAGCAATTCATCCAACTCGGCCGCCACCGCCACCCGGGCATACACCCCGTCCATTTGCCGTATGCGCCGCTCGGCCGCCGCCGCGTGACCCAGGCACAGCAGGTGCGCCGCCAGCACTTCGCGGTCGCGCAGCGGCGTGGTCAGGGCGCCCACCGCCTTGGCGGCGGCCTCCATGCGCTCGATGCCCGGCCAGCGGCGCAACGGCCTGAGCAGACTGCGCAGGCGGCGGACCGCGATGCGCAGGTCGTGCAGGGCCTCGGGGTCGGTATTGGCGCTCAGGCGCTCGCGGCAGGCCAGCAGGCGTACCTCCAGTTCCAGCAACCGGCCGATCAGGCGGTCGAGGGTTGAAGCCATGAACCGTTACTCCCTTGTTTTGATGCGCGGCAGCCGCGACAGGCCCGTGCGCAGTTGGCTGAGGTGCTGTGCCAATTCTACCGGGGATTGACCCCGCCCCCCATAGCGCTGAGCGACGAAAGCCTGGGCAAAACGGACAATCGCCTCGGCCTGCCCAGGCAAGGCGGCAGCCGCACGGTCGGCGAAGGCTTGTGGCCCCTCCCCCGGCTCGCGGCGCATGCCATGGCGCGCCAGCAACCGCTCGAATTGCTGGAAATGCCGCAGGCCTGGTTCGATGCGGCGTTGCCACGGCTTGAGCAGCCACAACGCCAGCACCAGCATGATCAGCACCCCGCCCACCGGCAGCACATAGACCGCCAGGCCCTTGAACCAGGCCAGCAGGAAGGCGCCCTGCTGCTCGGCCTGGTAGCCCAACACCCAGCGCTGCCAGCCATAGTTGAGGTTGTCCCAGCCCAGCCGCAGGTCGTTGAGCCAAGCCAGGTTGCGGTAGCGCAGGGGCGAGAACGGCGAGTCGGCGAGGAAGTCTTCGTCGGCGGCCAGGGCTTGGGCGAGGCCCACTTCGATGCGCTGCGGTGCCACGGCGAACGTCGGATCGACGCTGCGCCAGCCGACATCGGGCTGCCAATACTCGACCCAGGCATGGGCGTCGTATTGGCGCACGGTGATAAACTGGCCAGCGGTATTGAGTTCGCCGCCCTGATAGCCCGCCACCACCCGCGCCGGAATACCCGCGGCGCGCAGCACGTAAGTCATGGCCCCGGCGAAGTGCGCGCAGAAGCCGCGGCGGCTGTTGAACAGGAAGTCGTCCACGGCATCGCTGCCCAGCGCCACCGGCCTTAACGTGTAGTGATAGTCCTGATCATGGAAATGCGCGAGCAGGGCCTGGACCATCGCCTGGGGCTGCGGATACTGGGCCTTCAGGGCCAGGGCCCAGGCGCGGCTGCGCGGGTCGCCGCTGGCAGGCAATTGCAAGGCCTGGCGCCGCTGCGCATCGCTCAACGCCTGGGGTTCGCGCGGCACCTGCGGCCACGAGCTCAGGCTATAGCCGAGCACCTGGCTGATCGGCCGCAGCCGGCGCAAGGCGAAGTCGCCCGACTGGCGCACATCGCGGGCGGGCGCCTGGGCCACGTCCAGCGCCACCATCCAGGGGCGGCCGCTGGGTTCCTGAATGACCCGGTAGCGCCATTCGGGCCCTTGCGGTTGCCAGGCGGTCACCGGCCGCAAGCTGCTGCTCGGCGCCTGGCTCCAGCGCCGGCCGTCGTAGCGGTCGAGGGTCAGCGCCCGCCAGTACAAGGCGCTGCGCGGTGGCAGCGGGGTGTCGAAGCTGACCCTGAAAGCCACCGCCGGGTCCTGCCCCAGCTCGGTGATATCCGCCGCCGACATGTCGTCGCTCAAGCCGCTTTGCGCCTGATTCTGCGCCGCCGGCAACGACCATAGCGGCGGCAGGCGCGGGAAGAACACGAACAGCAGCAACATCAACGGCAACGCCTGCAACAGTAGCGCCGCCGCCACCCGCAGCGTCGCCAAGGGCCGCGCTACCACCCGCGCCTGTTGCAGGCCGATCAGTGCGGTCAACAGGGCCACGACCGGCAGCACGCTGTACAGCGCCCAAGGCAGGCTGTCGTCGAACAGGTACGCCACCACCACGCAGAAGAAGCCCAGCAGGATCAGCACCCGCGCATCGCGCTGGCTGTGCATTTCCAGCAGCTTGAGGATGAAGGTCGCCACCAGCAGCGCCGCCGCGGTTTCCAGCCCCAGCAGGCGGCCGCTGGACAGGTACACCGCCGCCGCCGTCAACAGCAGCATCAGCGCCTTGAATACCTTGCCCGGCACCGCCGCGCGCATGCGGAACATCTGCACCCGCCACACCGTGCAGCCCAGCCACAGCGCGCCCAGCCACAACGGCAGCTCGAACCAGAACGGCACCATCACCAGCGCCTGGGCCAGCAGCAGCCAGCCGAGGCTGACCCGCGGAATCGCCAAGGGGTTCATGGGCCGCCCCCATACAACGCCAGGGCGCGCAAGCAGCGTTCACAGTGCGGATCGCCGCTGGCCGTGGCGATCGCCTGCCCAGGCAATTGCAGGGAAAACGCCTGCTGCTCGCGGGTCAGGCGCAGTACCCAGTAGCACAGCCGCGACAGGCGTTGCTCGACGTCACCGCCCAGGGCCACGAAATCAAGGTTCAGGTCACGCCCCTTGATTTCGGCAAAATCCTTGACCAGCAAGGCGCCGCCCCGCGACCAGGCCTTCCAGTGCAAGCGCCGCCAAGAGTCGCCAGGCTGGTACTCCTTGAGCCCTTGATAGTCGTCCACGCCCTGGCCGAAGGCGCGCAAGCCCTCCTCCTCGTTATCATGCAGGCGCGCCGCCAGGCTCGGCAGTTCGCCTTCCAGCGGCTGCGGATAGACCAGCACCCGTTGGCCGGGATCGACCCAGGTCCAGGCGCGCAACAAGCCCAAGGGAAAGCTGCTGTCGATGCACAGGCGCGGCGCCACCAGCCAGCCGCGGCGCTCGCTGGGCAGGTCGAGCTCCAGCTCCAGCACATGGCCGGCATCGATATCCACCCGCTGCATGCGGGCCGGCGCCCAGCCGGCACCCACGGCCTGGTGCGCCCGGTGCAGGCTTTCCAGGCGCAGCACGAAACGCGCCTGCTCGCCGACGAACACCGAGCCCGCGGCCACGCCGCTGACACGCAGCCCGGCAAGGTTGCGAAAGGTATGCAGAATGGCAACCACGAACACCGAGCCGAGCAGAAACACCAAGGCATAGGCCAGGCTGTTCTGATAGTTGATGGCTGCCAGCAGCATCAACAGCAAGGTCAGCACAAAGGCGGCGCCTACGCGGTTGGGCATGATGAAAATATGCCGGCGGTCCAGCTCCAGCGTCGCCACCGGCGGCGTGCGGCGTGCCTGCCAGTGCCGCCAGCGGCGTTGCAGGGCGGCGATCAAAGCGCCGGCACCTCGCGCAACAGCCATTGCACCAAGGCGCTGCCGCCCTGGCCCGTGGGGTCGGCCCGCTCGCGCAGGCGGTGGCTGACCACCGAGGGCAGCACCGCCTGCACGTCTTCGGGAATCACGTAGTCGCGCCCTACCAACAAGGCCCAGGCCCGCGCCGCCGCCAGCAGCGCCAGGCTGCCCCGCGGCGACAGGCCCCAGGCGAACTGCGGCTGGGTACGGGTCGCTTCCACCAGGCGCAGCACATACTCCACCAGGGCATCGCTGACCCTTACCGCCTTGGCCTCGGCCTGCAACTGCGCCAGCTCGGCATGGCTGAGCACGGCGCTCATGCGCGGCAGCAGGTCGCGCCGCGCCTCGCCCAGCAGCAGCGCCTTTTCCGCCGCCTTGGCCGGGTAGCCGAGGGACAGGCGCATCAGAAAGCGGTCGAGCTGCGACTCCGGCAAGGCGAAGGTGCCGCCCTGGCTGCTGGGGTTCTGGGTGGCGATCACGAAAAACGGCTGCGGCAACGGCCGGGTCGCGCCTTCGATGGTGACCTGGCCTTCTTCCATGGCTTCGAGCAGCGCGCTCTGGCTTTTCGGCGTGGCGCGGTTGATCTCGTCAGCGAGAATCAGCTCGGCGAAGATCGGTCCGGGATGGAACACGAACTGGCCGCTGTCCTTGTCGAACACCGAGGTACCGAGGATGTCGCTGGGGAGTAGATCAGAGGTGAACTGAATGCGCTGGAAGCTCAGGCCCAGCACCTTGGCCAGGGTATGGCTGAGGGTGGTCTTGCCCATGCCGGGGAGGTCTTCGATCAGCAGGTGGCCATCGGCGATCAGGCAGGTCATGGCCAACCGCACCTGCACTTCCTTGCCCAGCAATACTTCGTTGACCGCCTGCAGGCAGCTTTGCAGTGCTTGGCGCATGGCCTGACGCTCCGTGTTCAGGTGGCCCAGCGCGCCTGCGCAAACGGCAGGCGCTTACTACAGGGCGATCAACGCCCGGCGCGGGACTCACGAATGTAGAAGCGTGCCTTTTCAGCCTTGTCGCTGCAACCCTGGAATGCTTCGACCTGTTGCTGGGTCTTGGCGCCGGTCAACAGGCCCAGGGCCTTGGAGTAGCTCACGGTGCCGGCGAAACCTTCGGCCTTGGCCAGGTCAAGCTCGTGCCAGGCGGCATCCAGCTGGGTGGCGCAGCTGTCGCGATAAGCAGTCTTGCCAGCACAACCAGTCAGTACCAAAGCGAACAACGGCAGGCAGATCCAGGCTTTCATGGGTGACACCTCGAAAAAGAACACAGGGTAGTGCTCTGTCAGACGTCTTGCCTAGTGATAAGTGCCGTTCGTCAGATGCTTTTAACCAGTATTTCACACGCTGAACAAAGCGATGCGTGGCATGCTGTGGATCAATCATCTGTGTTGGGGAGCACGGCGATGAAAAAGCGAGTGGCATTGGTACTGGGTTCGGGCGGCGCGCGGGGTTATGCGCACATCGGCGTGATCGAGGAAATCGAGCGTCGCGGTTACGACATCGCCTGTATCGCCGGTTGTTCCATGGGCGCGGTGGTGGGTGGCATCTACGCCGCCGGGCAGCTGGACGCCTACCGGCGCTGGATCGAGAGCCTCGACTACCTCGATGTACTGCGCCTGGTGGACGTCAGTTTCAAACTGGGGGCGATTCGCGGCGAGAAGGTCTTCGGGCAAATTCGCAAAATCGTCGGCGAGGTCAATATCGAAGACCTGCGCATTCCCTACACCGCGGTCGCCACCGACCTCACCAACCAGCAGGAAATCTGGTTTCAGGAAGGCTGCCTTCATCAGGCCATGCGCGCCTCGGCGGCGATCCCGAGCCTGTTCACCCCAGTGGTGCAAGGCAACCGCACGCTGGTGGACGGCGGCCTGCTCAATCCCTTGCCGATCGTGCCGGTGGTCTCCAGCCATTGCGACCTGATCATCGCCGTCAACCTCAACGCCACCAACCATAGCCATTACCAACTGCCGACGGTGGAGCGGCCGGCGGCGTTCAAGCAGCGTTTCGACCAGTTGCTCAGCTCGCTGGGCTCGCACCTGCCGTTCCGGCGCAAGCAGGCCGAACAGCTGCTGCGCCTGGAACAGCAGACGTTGCAAGCCGAAGCCGCCGTGCTGCCCAACCCATGGCTGGCCGATGGCGCCCGTCCCGAGCTGCAACAACCGGCCGCCGCCCCCCAGGCCGAGGAAGCCGCGCCGAAGTCGGCGACCGGCTCGATAATCGTCGACAACGTCGGCCCGGCTTCACTGCTGGACCTGATCAACCAGAGCTTCGAGGTGATGCAGACGTCACTCGCCCAGTACAAGATCGCCGGCTACCCGCCCGATGTGCTGATCAACGTGCCCAAGCGCGTGTGCCGTTTTTTCGAGTTCTACAAGGCGCCGGAGCTGATCGCCCTGGGGCGCGAGATTGCCAGCGATACGCTGGATGCCTACGAGAAGGAAAAGCAGCGGCGCAGCTGATCCCCTTCAAAGCAAGCGGTAGCCCACGCCTGGTTCGGTGACGATATAGCGCGGCGCAGCGGGATCGTCGCCGAGCTTCTGGCGCAGGTGGCCGACGACGATGCGCAAGTAGTGGCTGTCGTCGGCGTGGTGCGCGCCCCAGATGTCCTTGAGCAATTGTTGCTGGGTGAGGACCTGACCGGCATGGCGCGCCAGCAAGGCCAGCAGCGCGTACTCCTTGCGCGTCAGGGTGATGTCCTGCTGGTCGACCGTGACTCGCCGCGCCAGCAGGTCGATGCTCAACGCGCCCCGCTGCAGCAGCGCTTCATTGTTCGGCCCGGCGGCGGCCTGGCGCAACAGCACCCGCACCCGGGCGAGAAACTCCTGAATGCCGAACGGCTTGGTCACGTAGTCGTTGGCGCCGCCGTCCAGCGCTTCGACCTTCTCGCCTTCGCTGGCGCGCACCGACAGCACCAGCACCGGCACCGCCGACCACTGGCGCAATTCGCGCAGCACGTGCTGGCCGTCCATGTCCGGCAGGCCCAGGTCGAGCACCACCAGCGCCGGGCTGCCCAGCGCGGCCTGGCTCAAGCCCTCGGCTCCGGTGGCGGCTTCCAGCACCTGGTAGCCCTGGGAGCTGAGGCTGATGCGCAGGAACTTGCGAATTTGCGGTTCGTCGTCGATGACCAGGATGGTCGAGGGCAGGCTCATGGTTCGGGCGGTATCCTTCGCGCCAGGCTGGCGCGGCTGCGCCCAGCATAAAGGCAAGCCCGCCCCTTGGCCATTCCAAGGGCCGACGGCTCTCCACGAACGGGCTGAAACGAGCCATAATCAAGCCAAGGCAGCGCGTGCCTGGAGGCATTTGTATCAAAGCCGATACATTTCGGAAATGCCCGGCATACGAAGGCCCTGTACCGTCCGGCCACCGGACGTTGCAGTCGACCGGCCGCCCCGCACCAAGGCAGCCGTTCCTGCACATTACCCAGCGCCCCCCGGGTGGGCCGCACTACCAGGCAGATGACCGCACGCATGCAGAACTCCACGCTCCCCTCCAGCGACGCCAGCAAGACGGCCCTCGTCGAAGACGACAAACGCTGGAACACCCGCGCCCTGATCGTCGATGACGACGTGCCGATCCGCGAACTGCTGATCGACTACCTGGCGCGCTTCGGCATTCTCGGTTTCGGCGTCACCGACGGCGAGGCCATGCGCCAGGCCCTGGCTGACGACAGCTACGACGTGGTGGTACTAGACCTGATGCTGCCCGGCGAAGACGGCCTGTCGCTGTGCCGCTGGCTGCGCGCCGAGTCCGACATCCCGATCCTGATGCTGACCGCCCGCTGCGAACCCACCGACCGCATCATCGGCCTGGAACTGGGTGCCGACGACTACATGGCCAAGCCGTTCGAACCCCGCGAACTGGTGGCACGTATCCAGACCATCCTGCGCCGCGTGCGCGACGACCGCAGCGACCAGCGCGGCAACGTGCGCTTCGACAACTGGCGCCTGAACAGCGTGCTGCGCCAGCTGGTCTCGGCCGATGGCCTGGTGGTGCCGCTGTCCAACGCCGAATTCCGCCTGCTGTGGGTATTCCTCGAACGCCCGCGCCGGGTGCTCAGCCGGGAGCAACTGCTGGACGCCGCCCGCGGCCGCTCCATCGAAGCCTTCGACCGCAGCATTGACCTGCTGGTCTCGCGCCTGCGGCAAAAGCTGGGTGACGATCCCAAGGCCCCTCAGTTGATCAAGACCGTGCGCGGCGAGGGCTACCTGTTCGACGCGAAAGAGATTGGCTGATGCGCATCGATACGCTGTTCGGTCGGCTGTTCGGCGTATCGCTGCTGGCGATCATCCTTGCCCACCTGCTGGCGTTTTCCTGGTTCCATGTATACGGCGGGCCGCCGCCACCGCCGATGTCGCGGGCGCAAATGGAGCGCCTGATCGCCGAAGAGGCAGCGCGCAGCCCCACTGACCGCGATGCCGATAGCGTCGCCATGCCGGAAGACCACCCGCGCCCCTGGTGGGGTGGCCCGGTGGTGCCGTTCATTTTCCAGTTCTTCACCTTGATAGCCGCCGCCTGGTACGGGGCCAAGCTGTTGGCGCGGCCGATTCAGCGGTTTAGCGAGGCGGCCGAGCGCCTGAGTGAAAACCTCGACGCGCCGCCCCTGGAAGAGATAGGCCCGCGCGAGGCACGCAAGGCCGCCAGTACCTTCAACCTGATGCAGCAGCGTATTCGCGAGCAGGTGCAGCAGCGCTCGCGCATGCTCGGCGCCGTGTCCCACGACCTGCGCACGCCGCTGTCGCGGCTCAAGCTGCGCCTGGAGCAGATCGACAACGAAAAGCTCCAGGGCCAGATGCGCCAGGACCTCGACGACATGATTGGCATGCTCGACTCCACCCTCACCTACCTGCACGAACAGCGTACCAGTGAGGCCCTGCAGCGCTACGACCTGCAAGCGCTGGTGGAATCCCTGTGCGAAAACGCCGAAGACAACGGCGCCTTGGTGGAAGCACGGGGCCGCTGTGCGCCCTTGCAGACCCAGCCCATGGCCCTGCGCTCGTGCCTGAGCAACCTGCTGGACAACGCCCTGCGCTATGCCGGTGCCACCCGGATCGAAATCGTCGACGGCGCCACTGAAGTGCTGGTGCGGGTGGTCGACCACGGCCCGGGCATCAGCGCCGACAAGCGCGAGGCGGTATTCGAACCGTTCTTCCGCCTGGAAGGTTCACGCAACCGCAATTCCGGTGGTGTGGGCCTGGGCATGACCATCGCGCGCGAGGCCGCTCATCGGCTGGGCGGCGCCCTGACCTTGGAAGAAACCCCCGGCGGCGGCCTTACCGCGGTAGTCCGCCTGCCCCGCCACGCTTAGATAGCGCCGCCGATACAAAGCCCACACACGCTAGACATATCTTGTTGCAATTCTCCACGAGCCGGTGGACCGTCACCGGCCCAACACAGGGGAGCATGCCCAATGATCAGTGGCATCAGCAGTTCTTCGAGCTATTACAGCTCAACCAGTAGTACCACCAGCGCTACACAGGCGGCCGCCGCCAAGAAATTCCAGGAAGAGCTATTTGCCAAACTGGATACCAACGGCGATGGCACTGTCAGCAGTGATGAGTTGAGCACGGCCACCACCGCTGCCCAAAGCAGCGGCGACAAAGGCCTGAGCGGCATCCTGGTCACCCTCAGCAAAGACTTCAGCAGCCTGGACAGCGACTCCAGCAGCGGCTTGAGCCTGAGCGAGATGTCGGCCGACCTGCAGCCTCCGTCGGGCGACCCTGGCGACTCGCAGATGGTCGACGACCTGCTGGCCAGCCTGGATACCGATGGCGACGGCACGGTCAGCAGCGACGAGCTCAGCACCGCCATCAGCAACTCCGGCAGCAGCACCGACAGCAGCCAGGTGTTCTCGGCACTGGACACCAACAAGGATGGCAGCATCAGCGCCGATGAACTCGCCGCCGCCATGGCCCCACCGCCGCCACCGCCGCCGGTGCAGGACAGCTCGTCCAGCGCCAGCGACGAGCTGTTCAGCGCCCTGGATTCTGACGGCAACGGCAGCATCTCGGCCTCGGAACTGAGCAGCGCGTTGAGCAGCTCGAGCAACTCCAGCAGTTCGAGCGGCTCCAGCAGCTCGAGCAGTTCGGACAACAGCTCGGATACCACCACGGCCCAGACCGCCGCCTCGGAAATGCTGCAGAAGCTGATCGCCAGCATCCAGAAGGAATACCAGCTGGACAACGCGCAAAGCGTTGGCAGCCAGTTGACCGTCTCGGCCTGACGGCAATGAAAGCGCAAGTGCCCGCCCGGGCATTTGCGCTTTCAGCGCCGCCTCAGGCTGCCTTGTTGCTGCGGGTCCAGTCCATCAGCAGGCTGTAGGCCACCGCCAGCAGCGTCGGGCCGATGAACAGGCCGATAAAGCCGAACGCCAGCAACCCGCCAAATACCCCCAGCAGCACGATCACCAGCGGCAGGTCGCCGCCACGGCTGATCAGGTACGGCTTGAGCACGTTATCCACACCGCTGATGACGAAGGTGCCGTACACCCCGAGAAAGATCGCCATGCCGTAGCTGCCTTTCCAGGCCAGCCAGATCGTGGCCGGTACCCAGGCCAGTGGTGGGCCCATGGGAATCAGGCTCAGCAGGAAGGTGAATATCCCCAGCACCAGCGCGCCCGGCACCCCGGCGATGAGGAAGCCGATCAGCGCCAGCACGGCCTGGGCCGCCGCCGTACCGATCACACCATTGACCACCCGCTGCACGGTGCCGGCCACCAGGTCGAGATAATAGCCAGCCTTGTCGCCGATCAGGCGTTCCAGCAGGCGCAGCACGAACGCCGCTACTCGCGGGCCGTCGCGGTAGAAAAAGAACACGAACACCAGGCTCAGGGTCAGCTCCAGCAAGCCGCCGCCCACCTGGGCGCTGCGCGCCAGCAGCCAGTTGCCGACCTGGCCGAAGTAAGGCTTGACGTTTTGCAGCAGCGCCGCGCCCTGGTGGTCGATGGTTTCCCAGGTTTGCAGCAGCCGCGGTCCCACCAGCGGGAGGTTGCCCAGCCAGGCCGGCGCATCGGGCAGGCCGTCGACCTGCACATCGCGAATGAAGGCGGTGGCGTCGCGCACATGGTCGACCAGGTTGAAGCCCAGCCATACCAGCGGCAGCAGCACCAGCAAGACCCAGCCGCCGGTAAGGATGGCGGCGGCCAGGGTTTCGCGGCCGCCCAGCCAGCGGGTCAGCAGGCGCATCAGCGGCCAGCTGGCGAAGGCCAGGATCGCGCCCCACAGCAATGCCGAAGCGAACGGCAGCATCACCCACAGGCACGCGCCCAGCAGCGCCAGCAAAACGATTTGTACCAGTAGCCGATCAGTGTTGAGCATTGCGACCTTACCCTTGGATCGAAACGGTAGCCATCAACGGACCAACGTCAGTTGCAGGCCGGGGTGGTCCAGTGCCCCCACCTGCAGGCGCGCCGCACGCACGCCGGCGGCGACCAGCGCCGCCTGCCAGCTTTGCGCGCCTTGCCCCGACAGGCTGACCCGCAGGCTGCTGTCCAGGTTGAGGCTACGGCTGAGCAAGGTCACCCAAGGCGCGGCCGGCGCCGAGGCCATGGCGGGATAGTCCAGCACGCCATTGGTGCGCAACTCGCGCAGCACCGTTGCGGGAGTCGGCAGAATGTCGCCCAGAGGCGCATCGGCCACGAACTGCTCGACATGCAGCGCAACCCGGCGGTTGCCGCGGGTCACGGCATACACGCCGAGCAAGGTGTTTTCATCAGGGCTGGCCAGGCGCAACAGAAAGAACGCCTGCTGCTCGTCGGAGCCCAGCAGCCTGGAGTTGCCGAACACGGTGTTGGCCCACGGGTTGCTCTCGCCGCAATCGCGCGCTTCGCACCAGAACAGCAATTGCGTTCCGGGCACCTGCAGGCTTTGCCGCGCGGCGGTGAAAGCGTCCCGGGCGGTGCGCTCCACGGGCAGTTCGTAGGTTACCGAGCTGACCTGGCCGCGGGCATTGACCTGCGACTCCATGCGCAGTTGCCCGCTGATCTTGCGCAAGGCACCCAGGGGGTAGATTCGCTCTTGCTCGGTGGCAGGGCGCTGGTCGACGACGGTGGCATCGACCTCATGCACCCGCGCGTCGACCTCCAACGCCCAGGCCAAAGGCGTGGCCAGCGATGACAGCAACAGCACAACGCTGGCGAGATGAGGCTTGATCATGGTTGTCTCCCTTTCAACCCGCCAAGCCTCGGCAGTTCCCCCCTACAAGTCAAGGAACGGCAAAGAAACTATTGATACAGGCTGCTACAAGATCCGCCCCGGCTTCATCATTCAGATGCAAATGGTGGCCGCCCGGCAGGTACACCGGGGCGAACGGCAGTTGCGCCAGCAGCTCGGTGGCCTGGGCCAGCCGCCCCTCTTCGGCAACGATCAACTGCCGCGGGCACTGGATCGCCCGGACGAAGCCCAACGCCTGTTCGACGCTAAGGCGCACCGGCGAGTTGAGCATCAACCGCGGATCGCTGCGCCAGGTAAAGCCACCCGGCACCGGCATCAGGCTGCGTTCGCCGAGCAGTTCCGAAGCCTCGCGGGACACCGCGACATGGCCTTTCATGCGTGCCTCGATGGCCCGTTCCAGGGTCGGGTGCACCGCCTTGCGCTTGCGCCCCACCGCCAGTTGCTCGCGCAGGGCCAGACCCATGCGCTCTACCGGGTCGTGGGGCGCGGTGCTCGGCGGCACGATGCCGTCGATCAGGGCCACCCGTTCGATACGCTCCGGGCAGGCGCCCGCCACCAGCACCGAGATGATTGCCCCCAGGGAATGGCCGAGCAGCGAGAAGCGCTCCCAGCCCAACTGCTCGGCGACCTGCAGCACATCGTGGGCGTAGTCCCACAGGGCGTAGCTGGCACCCGCCGGGCGGTGGGCGGAAAAACCATGGCCGGCCAAATCCAGCGCCACCACGCGCAGCCCCTGCAAGCGCGGCCCCAGGCGCGCGAAGCTGTTGGCGTTGTCCAGCCAGCCATGCAGGGCCAGCACCGGCTGGCCATCTTCGGGGCCGAACACGTGGGCGGCCAGTTCGATATGGGGCAGCGCCAGGCGCAGCTCTTGCGCAGCTTTCATGGGCGAGTCTCCGTGGTCCGTTGCCAGCGGGCAATCTGGTCCTTGATCAATTCGGCGGTCTGCAGCGGTCGCTCGAGAGGAAACATGTGACCGCCCGGCATGCGGTGAAATTCCCCGCCGGGCAGGCGCCGGGCAACCTGGCCGTGGTGCGGGAACACCACCGTGCTCTGCTCGCCACGCACCAGTGCCAGCGGCACCTGCAAGCGTTTCAGGCGAATCGGGCGCACGTGGGGCAAGCTGCGGTAGATGCGGATTTCGGTAGCCGGGTCGAAGCGCAGGCGCAGCTGCTCGCCATCGGGCTTGAGGCCATGTTGCAGGTAGTCTTCGAAGCATTCGCGGTCGAAACCCTTGAACAGTGCCTTGCCAGCGAAATAGTCACGGGCACTGGCCAGGTCGGCAAAGCGCTCGCGGCGGCCCAGGGTTCGGCCGGCGGGGGTCAGGCGATCGATGAAGCCCAGGCGTTTGGCGGCACGAATGCCCCACTGCTCGCGCAGGGTCAGCAGGGGCGAGTCGAGCATGATGACCCCGCGGTACAGGTCGGGCCGGCGCAATGCCGCGTGCAACTGCAACACCCCGCCGAGGGAATGCCCTACCCCCCACACCGGCTGGCCCAAGGCTTCCAGATGCAGCAGCAGTTCATCCACCAGGTTGAGCCAATTGTCATCCACTGGAAACCGCGGGTCGTGGCCGTGCTGCTCGAGATGGGCGACATGGAATTGCGGAGCCAAGGCGGCGAACAGCTTGCCGTAGGTGGCCGAGGGAAAACCGTTGGCGTGGGCGAAGAACAGGGGCTGCGACATTGCGGAATCCAGAGCGGGGGCACCCGCCGATTGTCCGCAAGGGCGCGGCTGGCGACAACGACCGTAAGCGCCATCGAGCGTGGCACTCCGGTCATTGCCGGGCGGTGTCAGCGTGCGGGCGCCGCTTCACCGTGGGCGACCACGGCCACGGTCAGGCGCGAGATGCAGCTGGTCTTGCCGCTTTCGTCCACCAGGCGAATGTCCCACACGTGGGTGGTACGGCCAATGTGCACCGGCCTGGCTGTGGCGGTCACCCGGCCACCGCGCAGGGCACGCAGGTGGTTGGCATTGACCTCCAGGCCCACGCAATAAAAACGCGTGGTATCCACACATTGATAGCTGGCCACCGAACCGACGGTTTCCGCCAGCACCACCGAGGCGCCGCCATGGAGAATGCCATGGGGCTGCAAGGTGCGGTGGTCGACCGGCATGCTGGCGCTCAGGGACTGCTCATCACAGCTTTCAAAGCGGATATCCAGCACCTCGCCGATGGTGTTGCGTTGGCCGGCGTTGAGTGCATCGATATCGGGTGGGGTGTGCCACAAGCTCATTGTTGTTATTCCTTGTAATTGCGGGGGGGTGTTCTCCAACCGGCTAGGCGTGGCGCAGGCTCTTGAGAGTCATCAGCCCGGCCAGCGGCCAGCCGCCTTCGAGCTCGGCCAGGCTGGCGGTGCCCATGGGGTGTTCGTGGCTGGCGTGGCCGTTCTCCAACAAGCCGAGCAAGGTGCCCACCAGCGGCTGATGGCTGACCAGCAGGACATTGTCGAGCCTCAAGGCCTCGATCTTGTCGGCAACGGCCTGGGGCGATTGCTCCGGCGTCAGCCAGTGCACCGTGGTGATCGACCCGCTGAAGCCCAGGGCTTCATGTACCAGCGCGGCCGTCTGCTGGGCGCGCACGTAGGGGCTGGCGTAGATCGCCTGCAAGGGCTTGCCCAACAGGTGCGCGGCACTGTGCAACACCTGCTCGCGGCCATGCTGGGTCAGCTCGCGGGCGGCGTCGGAGGTGGCCTGGTTATGGGCCTCGCCGTGGCGCAGCACCCACAGCTTCATAGCTTGGGCTCTTCGTCACGGGCGGGATGGGGCGCCGGCGGCACGCTATGGGGCACTTCGCCTTCGGGCGCGCGCGGCGCCGGCCAGTCGCTGAACGGCCAGGGCTTCTGCTCGGTATGAAAGCTGCCGAAACGGCCAATCTGCGCCAGGTACTGGCTGAGGCTGTCGCCGAAATTCATCAGGCCGGCGTTGGGCGCGCTGTAGATCAAGCGGTAGATCAGCTGCACCAGCACCAGGGCGCCGAGCAGGAATTGCGCGACCTGCCAGACCAGCACGAACACCAGCATCCAGACGATGCGCAGGATGATCGATTCATGAGGCGAAGGCGAACGGGCATCGTTCATGGAAGCTTTCCTTGAGTGGGATCAGTTGAAACCACTGATCGAGATGAAATCGACATCGGTCTTGGGCTCGGCGTGCATCAGCACCTCTATCACCTGCTTCAAGGTACGACCTTCGAACAGGATAGCGTGCAAGCCCGCGACCAGTGGCATGTACACCTGGGCCTCCTGGGCCTTGGCCTTGAGCACCTTGAGGGTGTTGACGCCCTCGGCCACTTCGCCCAGGCGGCTGACCGCGGCCTCCAGGGTCAGGCCTTCGCCAAGGGCGAAACCGACCTGGTAGTTGCGGCTCTTGGGCGACGAACAGGTGACGATCAGATCGCCCACGCCGGCCAGGCCGAGGAAGGTCATGGGGTTGGCGCCCTGGCTGACGGCGAAGCGGGTCATTTCCGCCAGCGCGCGGGTGATCAGCATGCTCTTGGTGTTCTCGCCCATGCCCAGCGCCACGGCCATACCGGCGATGATGGCGTAGACGTTCTTCAGCGCCCCGCCCAGCTCCACGCCGAAACGGTCGGCACTGGCATAGACGCGGAAGGTGGGACCATGCAGCGCGGCCTGGACCTGCTGGCAAAGCTGCTCGTCGCTGCTGGCGATGACGGTGGCGGTGAGCGCGTGCTCGGCCACTTCGCGGGCCAGGTTCGGCCCGCTGAGCACGCCGATGCGGGCACGGGGGGCGATTTCCTCGAGAATCTCGCTCATCAGCTTGAAGGTCTGTGCCTCGATGCCCTTGGTCAGGCTGACCATCATCTTGCCGGCCAGCAGCGCCTCGTGGTCGGCCAGCACGGCGCGCAAGGCGCTGGAAGGCAAGGCGACGAAGATCAGCTCGGCGGCGGCCAGGGTCGCCAGGAGGTCGGTGACCGGCTCGACGCCCGGGTGCACCTTGATGCCCTTGAGGTAACGGGGGTTCTCGCGCTGTTCGCGCATGGCCCGCGCCTGCTCGGGGTCGCGCATCCATTGCAGCACCCGATGGCCGTTTTCCGCCAGCAGGTTCGACGCCGCAGTGCCGAAACTGCCGCCCCCAAGCACTGCAACTGGCTGTTTCTCAGTCATATTCAATCCGTTAGCACTCATTCGTGACGAGGGTCGCATTATACGGAGCGGTGCAGGCACGAACAGCCCCGGTAAAACGCCGCTTGCCCTAAGACAACGGCAATGGCGCGGCGCTCCGTCGCCATTGCCGTATCAGTGACTGAAAATGTCGCCTCAGTCAGTTACCATGCCCACCAAACATTCGCGGACACATCAGCGTCGTGCATTCCGGCCCCCTCCCCATAGACTTCCGTTCAGCGGCGCAGCACCTGCGCCGCGTGCGTGCGGGCGCCAAACGGAGGCGCCGATGAGGCTCAGGCGCAAGTACGACATCCATACCCGGACCCAGTTGATCAGCCTCGGGCCGGCCTTGCTGTTGACGCTGTTGCTGATCTGCTTCTTTACCTTCGTCCGCATCCAGGACCTGCGCCAGGAGCTCAACCATACCGGGCAACTGATCGCCAACCAGCTGGCCCCCGCTTCGGAATACGGTGTGGTCACCGGCAATACCGAAGTGCTCGAAGCCTTGATGAATGCCACCCTGGCGATTCCCCATGTGCGCTTTCTGGAAATCCAGAATGCCCAGGACCGGATTCTGGCCTACGTCGAGCAACCTGGCGAGGCTGAAGCAACGGCGCCTCGTATCGAGGTGTTTCAAGCGCCGATTCGCCTGCAGCGCAACGCCTCTCGCGATGCCGTGGAGCGCGGCGTACCGGCCACCGACCCGACGCCCGACCAGCAGCAATACCTGGGCCGGGTGATCGTCGGCATGTCGGACGACGCCTTCAGCCAGCGCCAGCAGGAAATCGTGCTCAAGGCCGGGGTGCTGGCGCTGTTCGCCCTGCTGCTGACCTTCCTGCTGGCCCGGCGGCTGTCCCGTGACCTGTCCCAGCCCATCAGTGACATGAGCACAGCGGTCACGGCCATTCGCCGAGGTGAATTCCATGCCCCCCTGCCCGTGCCGCCTGGCGACACCGAGATCGGCGAGCTGGCCCGCCACATCAACGAGTTGGCGGCGGGCCTGCAACAGGCCAGCCACGAGCAACGCCAGGCCATGGACCAGCTGATCCACACCCGCGAGGAAGCCGAAACCGCCAACAGCGCCAAGTCCGAATTCCTGGCCATGATGAGCCACGAGCTGCGTACGCCCATGAACGGCGTGCTGGGCATGCTGCAACTGCTCGAAACCACGCAGATGACAGACGAACAGACCGAGTACGCGGCGTTGGCGACCCAGTCCACCGAGCACCTGCTCAAGGTCATCAACGACATCCTCGATTTCTCGCGCATCGAACGCGCCAGCCTGGAGCTGGAGCATATCGCCTTCGGCCTGGCCGACCTCATCACCCTCTCGGCCCAGCCGTTCTTCCTCGACGCCGAGCAGCGCGGCCTGGTGTTGGAGCTCAACATCCCGACGGCGCTGCAGGGTATGCAGGTGGCCGGCGACCCGACGCGCATCCGCCAGATCCTGGTCAACCTGATCGGCAACGCACTGAAATTCACCGAAAGCGGCCATGTGCGCATCGACGTTGCCAGCCAGGCGCTGGACCATGAGTTGATCTGGCTCAGCTGCAAGGTCAGCGACACCGGCATCGGCATCAGCGCGCAGAACCTGGAGTCGATGTTCATCGCTTTCCGCCAGGCCGACAGCTCGATTTCCCGCCGCTACGGCGGCACCGGCCTGGGCCTGCCCATCGCACGCAACCTGGCCGAACGCATGGGCGGCACCCTGCATGCCGAGAGTGAAGTCGGCCAAGGCTCGACCTTCACCCTGGAGCTGCCCCTGGCCCTTAGCAACAAGCCCGCGCCTGCCGCCACAGCGCCGGTGGCCAGCCGTGGGCCGCGGGCCACTGCGGGCGAGGCCGCAGCTATCCAGGGCAGTGGCCACCACGTGCTGCTGGTCGAGGACAACCCGGTCAACCAGACGGTGATCGAAGCCATGCTGCGCAGCCTGGGCTACAGCGTCAGCGTGTGCGGCGATGGCGCCCAGGCGGTCACCGAAGTCTCGCGGCTGCGCTTCAGCGCCGTGCTCATGGATTGCCGTCTGCCGGTTATCGATGGTTACGAAGCCACGCGCCGCATTCGTCTGCTACCGTTGCATAAAGACGTGCCCATCATCGCGCTCACGGCCAACGCCCTGCACGGCGACCGCGAAGCGTGCCTGGATGCGGGCATGAACGACTACCTGGCCAAGCCCTTCAAGCGCAGCGACCTGCAACTCATCCTGCAACGCTGGATCTCCTGAAACGCCTGGCCAACCGGCTTTCGTGCGCGAGCGGCACGCATTACCGGTAAACGGCTGCCATCAGGTGACGAAAATGTTAGAGTGCAGGAGTCTATGACAACCGCGCGGGCGAAAAAAAACGTCCAAACAACCATTTCAGTGCACACCTGTACATCCGTATACTCTGTGCTGTGACTTTCATCATTACGCAATAGTCTATGTACAGGCTGCCGACTCGGCCTTCATTCCAACGGGTCGATCGGGAAGATTTGCCCCCTGCCAGGCAGGGACTATTGAGGAGCTCGCATGACCAAACAACACGCCTTTACCCGGGAAGACCTGCTGCGCTGCAGTCGCGGTGAGCTGTTC
>Ga0308164_10001413_pt1 | contig 28303 bp, 28 predicted proteins | sample PhyTR2_FD_201031 | JGI IMG/M metagenome (GOLD analysis project Ga0308164, IMG submission 201031) | Phyllosphere microbial communities from UC Gill Tract Community Farm, Albany, California, United States - DLSLT.R2 | ecosystem: Host-associated > Plants > Phyllosphere > Unclassified | place: USA... | reverse complement strand
GGAATCATCTATTACTTTTATCAAAAGAAATATAAGTTAGCTTTAAATGAATATCTTAATGCTTATAAATATTCAAAAGGCTCAAAAGATGAATACCATAGGTACAAAGTTTTCTATCATTTAGGAATTGTAAAAAGTCATTTGGGCTACTACGACGAAGCAATGAATCATTTTCTTGACTGCGCTTCGTTTTATAGGTTAAGGTTAAATGAAAACCATCATGAAAATGAAAAGTTTAACTACGAGAAGGCATATCTCAACTGCTTACATCAATTGACCGTACTCAACAGATATCTATATAATTTTTCCAAGAGTGACAGTTTAAGTATGTTGGGTTACCGGTTAACTGCGGATGATAGTGATTTTGATTTGGAAAAAAGTTACTTTCTTAAATGCATAGGAATTTCCAGATATCACAAAAAAGACTATACAGGTGCCCGTAACCATTTACAAAAATCCTTACCTACTATTCTCAACAGAAACGATTTTGCCTGGGCTTCTGTAGTCTATTTTTATATGGGTAGAACTTATGAAGCGCAGAATAATACCGAAAGTGCGGTGGGATGCTATGAAAAGATAGATTCTATTTTCAATCACCATAATTTTATATTACCTGAGGTATATAAGGCTTATCATTATCTTATAGATCAATATAAAAATAAGGATGTCAAAAAACAGCTTTATTATACCAATCAACTTTTAAAGGCTGACAGTTTAATGAGCAAGGATTTTCCTTATTTATCTTCCAAACTTCATAAAGATTTTGACAGACGAAAGCTGATTGATGCAAAAGAAGAAATCGAGAAGTCCAGCAAAAAGAAAATTGTAATCGCTCAGATTCTGATTATTTCGGGAGGTCTAGTCCTTGTATTTTTTTTTGTGCGGCACAGAAAAGATCAAAAAATTAAAAAACAATATAACCTGCTACAAAAAAGAATAGCGGATGGAACTTATAATATCAGAGATATTTTAAAAGAAGACCTGACAGAATTTTCAATAAGAAAAACCTCTCTTACTCCAGAAATGACTATAGAGATTAGAGAAAAACTTCAGAAGTTTGAGCAGGAATTCCAATTCAGAAAGAAAGGACTTACACAGAAAAGTATTGCCTTAAAGTTAGGAACTAATTCCCACTATCTCTCTGTTTATATCAATGAACAAAAAGGGATGAATTTTAATAAATACATGGCTGAACTGCGAATCAATTATATTACAAATTTACTCAACACCAATACAAAATATCTAAATTATACCATCGAAGCTTTGGCCGAAGAATGTGGTATCGCTGCACGGCAAAATTTTTCAAATTTGTTTTTCGATATCAACGGTATCCGGCCAACAGATTATATAAGAAATCGAAAAAAGGAGCTGGGTATTAGCTGATTAAGTCTTACTTTAGCGAATTTTTGTAAATTTCTTAAAAAAGGACATGGTAACAAAAACAATTTTTAAAAGAACTTCATACTTATTGGAGGATCTTGACCTAAAGATTAACGACGTCTGTGCTGACGGAAATGATTTAATCAAAATTTCAGAAAAGGCCTTAATACTTATTGATGAGTCAATAAGGAAATTAAAGCTTCTGGTTTCCAATCATCATTTCGATCATATTGCTGAAGAAGTATTTTTTTTTAAGAAGCTGAAACCACAGTTTATCTCAAAATTTATTTATTACTCTGCGGTCCTGGACATTGAGTCTCATAAACCGGCTGCAGGAAATAAGACTTTAAAAAAATATTATGAGGCAGCGCAGGAGAAATTAAAAGACTTCTATTGGGAACATTCTGAATTTTACAGCTATTATAAACGTGAAGCCACTTATCTTGATCACAAGATATTTGTCCGCAACTCCTATGATCTGAAAATGAAGCTATCATCAGGGTTTTATGACTATGATCCCAATTTTACCACCTCGCATGACCATTTGATAGCCAGATTTATTTCCAACCAGCAATTTGACCAGTATTTAAAAAAGCAGATTGAAAATTCTAATGAGAGCACAACAGCAAAAGTACTTTCTCCCCTCACATGGTCGGGATCAAAGGTTGGCCTTATAGAACTGATCTACGCACTTTACCAGATGCGTTGTTTTAATGGGGGCAATATAGAACTGAGCGAGGTCATCAAATTCACAGAAAAGTCATTGGATTGCGATTTAGGCAACTTTCATAAAACCGTCTTTGAAATCCGTTATCGAAAACAGGGCCCAACTAAATTTCTCCAACTGGTGAGCGACAATCTTAATCAGCATTTTATGAACAGTGATGGTGGGTAACGCGATACCAAATTAGAACCTCAAATTGTATGGAATTTGAGGTTTATTATTTAATCATTTTTGATCAAATGCTGCAGATCAGGATCTTTTTTTATTCTATCCATCTCATCCGTGATGATGCTAAGAATATCGGTCTTAATCCTTTTGTAATTATCTTCAATCTGTTTGGTCATCGAATCATTTCCATCATTGTCAATAAAGGACCTGATTTGCGGAATCTTTTGATAGTCTTTCATTTCTCTAGAAAGTTTAACGGGGTCCACCACAATCTCCGAATGAAAAATCTTCTGCTCAATCCTTTCATCAAAGTTATCGGATACCGCACCGACAAAGAAACCCTGGGTCAAGGTAGAGATCTTTGATGCCGGGATCAAACTGTCCAGCTGGGTTGAAATGGAAGTGGAAGTGTCATTCCTATTGATCGATATACTTTGTCTTTTTTGCAGTACTTTCCCAAAACGTTCTGATAAGGTTTTTGCTGTCTCGCCAACCACCTGGCCGCTGAAAATATTACCAACCGTATTCTGGATAACCTTACTTTCTTTATCTCCGTAGTCTCTAGTCAGCTGGGAAAAATCCTGAAATCCAAGACAAACCGAAACCTTATTGCTTCTAGCGGTAGCAATAAGATTGTCAAGTCCTCTAAAATAAATGGTTGGCAGCTCATCGATAATCACTGAACTTTTTAGCTGTCCTTTCTTATTGATAAGCTTAACAATTCTTGAATTGTATAGTCCCAGTGCTGCAGAATAGATGTTCTGGCGATCCGGATTATTTCCTACGCACAATATTTTGGGCTCTTCAGGATTATTGATGTCCAAGGAGAAATCATCTCCGGTCATTACCCAATATAATTGAGGTGAGATCATTCTTGACAAAGGGATCTTTGCAGACGCGATTTGCCCTTGCAATTGATCCTGTGCACCGCCTTGCCATGCATCCATAAAAGGAGAGAGGTAGTTCTCTAGTTCAGAATAAGATGTTAATATCGTAAAGACCTCTTCGTATTTTTTGTTCAACAGCTCAATAGCATGGGGAAAAGTGCAGTATTTCCCGTTCTCATAAATTTTAAGAAACCATATGATAGCAGCTAACAAAATAATGGGGCTTTCGACAAAGAAGTCACCCTGTTTTTGTATCCAGCTTCTATTGAGGTTCAGCATAATGGTATAAGCAGCTTCATAGGCATCTGATATATCCGTCATAAAATTGGGGTTTAAGGGATTACATCGATGGCTTTTTCTGGGGTTGTCAAAGTTGATGATATAGAATTTCGGCTTTATTTTATAAGCATCGGAATGATTTAAAAGATGGTTGTAGGCAATGGTAGACAAATCATCGAATTTAAAATCATAGATATACATGGAAAATCCTTTTTCGATATGCTGTCTGATATAATTGTTAACAACGGCGTAGGATTTTCCTGAGCCTGGTGTTCCTAAAACAATGGTGGCACGAAACGGATTGACTACATTAATCCATCCCTGATGCCATTTCCCCTGGTAATAAAACTTGGTTGGCAGATTGATGGAATATTCGTTGTAAAGCAGTTTGGTCTCCTGCTGGAAACTTTCATTTTCACTGTTGAACACATCATCCATTAAGTTGTTTTTCAAAAGGCGACTCATCCAGACGCCAGCCATCATCAAGGCAAAATAACCTAACGAGATCGTTAAAATATACAGGAATGGCCCTATTTCTGAAGATAGCTTTAACAAAGGTGTATTCAGAAAAAAAAGCACAAAGCCTATTCCCAAAGCCGTATAAATTTTAGACAAGGTCATTTTATCGTTTTTAACTCCCTTAGTACCCAGGCAACTTAAAGCCAGCAAAACCAAAGCAAATACTTTAGTATATAAGGTATGAGAAAACAGTCTGGCGGTATGCTGAAAATTCCCTAATATTTTGTTGATTAACTCTAAAGTCCAGCCGCGTTCGATAAAGAAACTGTAGCAAAACCAATAAAGGTGCATCAGTACCAAAATAATACTTACGGCCCTCATAAATGCCATAATCTTGGCAAGCCCTCTCAAATCGTCTTCTCCCTGCATTATCTAATTTTTAATGATAGTGCGTGAATTTAAAGAATGTGCAGCCCGGCTATAAGAATGTGGAAGTCAATCGCAGTGTTTGGCTTTTGGAGACCGTTATATGATTTTTAGACTACAACAACTACCAATTGGGCTACTTTTTATAGGATGACAATCAGGAATTTTGTACCTGAGATTAAAATCAGTTTTAGAAACAATTAAAAAAAGAACTATGCAAAAAAGAAAATTAGGAAATAGCAGATTGGAAGTTTCCGCGTTGGGCTTTGGATGTATGGGTTTAAACTTTCTGGACGGGAAAGGCCTTGATAAAAAAGATGCCATAACTCTGCTACATCAGGCAGTTGAAATGGGTATCACATTTTTTGATACGGCAGAGGCTTACGGACCATACACCAATGAAGAACTCGTAGGTGAAGGATTGAAGTCGTTCAGAAAAGACGTTGTCATCGCCACAAAATTCGGCTGTAAAGATGCCAGTCCGGCAGTAGGCCTTGACAGCAGACCGGAAACAATAAGGGCAGTAACCGAAGCGTCTTTGAACAGATTAAAGACAGATTACATCGACTTGCTCTATCAGCACAGAGTTGACCCGAATGTTCCGATGGAAGATGTTGCAGGAACGGTAAAAGACCTGATACAGGAGGGCAAAGTAAAATATTTCGGTTTGTCGGAAGCCAGTGCTAAAACGATTCGAAAAGCACATGCAATACAACCAGTATCAGCTTTGCAAAGCGAATACTCTTTGTTTTGGCGTGAACCAGAACATGAAATCATCCCGACTTTGGAAGAGTTAGGAATTGGTTTCGTACCGTTCAGTCCGTTGGGAAAAGGTTTCCTAACCGGTATCATCAATAAAAAATTAGAAGCCGTAGACCGCAGAAACATTATTCCACGTTTTACCGAAGAAAATATCAAGGCTAATCTGGTTTTAGTGGAAGCACTATCTGAGATTGCCCGACAAAAAAATATTTCAACCGGACAATTGGCATTGGCCTGGCTCTTAGCCCAAAAGCCCTGGATTGCACCGATCCCAGGGACTACAAAACTGCATCGGTTGGAAGAAAACATCGCCAGTACAAATATTGTATTGACAGCCGATGAACTGGCAAAAATTAACGAAACGGTCAATGGGATTACACTGGTGGGCGACCGCTACCCAGAATTTTTAGAAAAACAAATAGACAGATAAAAACAAAAAACAATGCAGAATATCAAAGGAAAAGTAGTTGCCATTACAGGCGCAAGCAGTGGAATGGGAAAGGTTATCGCCATAGAACTAGCCAAAAACGATGCAAAGGTGGTTTTGGGTGCAAGACGAACAAAACAATTACAACAGATTGTTGAAGAAATTAAAAGCCAAGGTGGTGACGCTGCCTGTGCTCAAATTGATGTGAAGAATAAATCCGATCTTGTAAGACTGGTCAATACAGCAGTTGAGCAATACGGAAAATTAGATGTCATTGTGAACAATGCCGGAGTCAGTCAGTTAAGCCGCATTGACGAGCTTGATGTTGACGGATGGGAAGAAATGATCGACATTAACCTCAAAGGTGTTTTATATGGAATGGCAGCTTCAATTCCTGTTTTCAAGCAACAGCAATCGGGTCATATCGTCAATATCATTTCAACGTCAGGAATCAAGATTGTACCCATGCAGGGCGTTTACGCAGGAACCAAAAATGCGGTAAGAACTATCGCTGAAGCATTTAGACAGGAATCAGACGGAACAATCAGGATTACCGGAATTTCGCCAGGTGTTGTAAAAACCGACTTTGCCGAGGGTATAAAAAATAAGGAAATGAAAACCATCATCAGGAATAATATGGAAAATCTGGCCATTAGCCCAGATGCCATTGCTAATGCAGTTATTTACGCCATAAGCCAACCTGCAGATGTTGAAGTTGGTGATATTGTAATTCGTCCGTCAAAACAAAATTGATTAAATTCGTAATGAAATGCAACAACAATCTGACATCAATCAAATTAAAAGTATATCGCAACTGGTGCGGGTATTGGGATTTCCTGCACCCTTTCATCCATTAATTGCATTGGTTGATTACAATGCAGTCTCGATTGAAATGTTTCCAAAAGGGCAAAAAGTAAGTCTTGATTTCTACAAAATTTCCTTTAAGCCTACATTCACAGGACACATAAAGTATGGGCAGGGCTATTACGATTTTGAAGAAGGCGGACTGGCGTTTCTGAAGCCGAAACAAATTGTTATTTCACCTGAAGAAACGGAAAGCTATGAAGGGATTGCCTTGTATTTCCACCCGGACTTTATCCGAAATTATCCATTGGGAAAAGCAATCAATCAATTTGGATTTTTTTCTTATGATGTTTCAGAAGCATTGTTTTTATCGGCAAAGGAAAAAGAAATTATAGCCAGCTTATTTGCTTCAATAGCAAACGAGTTAGAGAATAATATCGACAGTTTCAGCCAGGATGTTTTGGTGTCGCAGATAGAATTGCTGTTAAATTACAGCAACCGCTTTTACAACAGGCAATTTATAACCAGGAAAGCAGTCAATCACGACATCATCACTTCTTTGGACCAACTTTTAAACAGCTATTTTGAAGATGAAAAAAGTCTGAAAAACGGTTTGCCGTCCGTGAAATATATCAGCACGGAACTGAAGCTGTCGCAACGCTATCTGAGCGATATGTTGAGTTCATTGACAGGACTAAATACACAACAATACATTCAGAACGCAGTCATAGAAAAAGCGAAAGAAAAACTGTCAGCAACAGATTTATCCGTTTCGGAAATTGCGTATGAGTTAGGCTTTGAACATCCACAATCTTTCAGCAAACTTTTCAAGGCGAAGACAAACGTTTCGCCTTTGGAGTTCAGAAGATCGTTTAATTAAAAAGTTGTACAGAATCCCACTTTCTGCTACTATACCTATTTCAATCTCTTCGGCGTTTCACTTTCTTCTTCATCATCTTATGGGCAAAATCCTGTTCCTCGTAATCTTCTCCTTGTGCTTCGGGCAATAAACTGCCCAAAGCTTCAAACAATCCATCTTCGGGTCGTCCAGTATTCAAAAAATCGAAAAAATGATGCGGATCTTCAGCAGGTAAATTCTCCTTATTGTTTGACTGAGAAGCTTTCTGTTGTGGCGGGTTGTTTTCTGTCTGGTCGGCTTTGACATTATTGTACCAACAATCATTAAAGTTATTAGCAGAAAACTCCTTCCCCAATCGTGACCCGTTCAATACTGTTCTTGATCGGTGATCAATATAAGTTATTCCATATATCCTGCCGTTCTCATTTTTGCGAACAACAGTATCAATTCCTTCTTCTTTCAATTTATTTTTAAATGCCTGCTCATTTTTTGAATAATGACGAGCTTCAATAATCGATCTTTTCAAGCTTTGTTTGACCGGTTGATCATTGCTTTTGCTTTTAGAAGCAGTAAAGTGTTTTTGGAGAGCATCGATCCCTGCATTTTTCCCAAACAAAGATGCCTTGAATGGATTTCCTGCTTTTTTTCCTTGGTCATCTAAAGGAAAATAAAGCAATCCTCTTTTTAATTGACCTTTTAATTCTCCCTCCACTTTCTCCGCAGTAATATTAAATAGTGAAAGCAACGCATTATATTCCCCTAACGATTGAAATTGGTAGTAGGAGGTTATATGCCTTATTACCGATGCCATCTGGCTTTTGATATCTCCAGACTTATAGTTGATCGGTCGAAAGATCTTATGATTTTGGTGAGGCTGTTTTTCAACTACTGATATAAGACCGAATTTCTTTTCCAGTTCCCGGCAGATCTTCATCGAACGGACCTTCTCAAATTGATCAGAGATCTTTTTTCCTTTTTCATCTATACAAACCGAAACAATATGGATATGACTCCGGTCGATATCCGTATGTTTGAATACTACAAAAGGCTGATTGCCATAACCCATTTCATTCATATACTGCTGAGCCATTTCTCTATATTGTTCATCGGAGACCATATCTTTAGGATTGGGATTCAGGGAAATATGCAACGTATGCTTTTCAGTCTTTCGGTTTGCCAACAGATAAGGTTCAAATGATTTAGCCAATTGCGCAACAGAATATTTCCCATCGGCTGTTTCAATCATTTTGTTTGTCAACAGGATCTCTCCTTTTTCCTGTTCCATTTTCAAATTGTTGTAGGACAGTGTGCCAAAAAGATTACTGCTTCTTCCAATTTTTGCGATCATTTTATTCCATTTTTTTTCAGATGCTTTCGTTCAAATTCCTCTGTCAGCTGCATCACTTTTTTGAAAATCTCCACCATTTCAGCAGTGTTCTTCTCCAGTTTATAAAGAAGGGCAGCTGCTTTTTTCTCAGAAAAATTGTGGTACAGGATCTTCACGATCTGATTATAGTTCACCCCTACAGCCCGGAACTGGCTGTGAAATGAGGTTAACCGCATATAGAAATCCATCGTTCCCTTATCTAATTTCACGGTCCTGATCGTCTTTTCGAAAATGCAGGAGGTTATAAAATGGGCTTTTACATTCATCCCAGACTGGTCAAAAAGTTCAAGAAAGCGTGAATGTTCTACCTCATTAAATGAGATGGTATATCGAATCTTGGCAGGATCTGCCTTTGGACGGCGTCCTGTCTTTTTTTGTGGTTTACCGCTATGTTCATTCATCATCTGTCCAATTAATTTTATAAAACATCGACTTCGGAGATTGTTTTTCAGCTCCCGGCAGGGCAAGTTGTTTTGAGCATCCGAAAACGTTTCGAGATGCTCAAAACACAACTTGCCCCTTTCGGGTGAAAGGATAAACCCATAATACAATAGATTCAATCCGGCATACCGGAGCCTTAAGGTTTGAAAAGATTAAGATCCAGTGGTATGTCCATCTCCTTTAACAAAGTAAACAACTATTCCTAACAGAGCCGATGTCATCCATAAAGCAAAACAAAACCACTTCAAGCCAAAGGCAACCATTGAAAAGCTAAGTGTCAATGGATATCAGTTATTTGTATGAGAATGTCAGCCGGCTTGCCGTATGGCAAAATTGTTTGAAATCGTGCAGGCAAACATTCAGTAGATCAGGCTTTCCAGATTGCAGGAATGCCGGTGAGAGAAAGATCATTCAGGAATTACATCCTGACTGATGTAGAAAATGCATTCACGGAGCCACAATTGACTGACTGAAAGCCGGACTTCAAGATAGCTTTCAAGCGTGCTTGATCTCCTCCAGCTTTACTGAAAGACATTCTACTAGATATTCTAAGAAATGTTCAACTATAAAATCAGAAAAAATGGAAACCAAAAAACAACCAGTAATTATTGCCTTCTCCACTCAAAAAGGAGGCGTAGGAAAAAGCACTTTCACAGCCCTTTTGGCCAGTATCCTTCATTATCGTTTGGATTATAATGTCGCCGTGTTCGACTGTGACTTTCCACAGTACAGTTTGATACAGATGAGAGAGAGGGATCTTAAAACGGTGATGCAAAATGAGCTATTAAAAAAAATGGCTCATAAGCAGTTTACCACCATCAATAAAAAAACGTATCCTGTTTTTCAAAGCAAGACCGACACCGTTTTGAAAGAGCTTGAAGAATATCTTGCTAATGCCGAAGTTTTACCGGAGTTCGTTTTTCTGGATCTGCCAGGCACAGTTAATACAGCCGGTATTTTGAGTACACTCGCCAATGTTCACCATATTTTTTCTCCTATCACGGCAGACCGGGTTGTCCTGGAAAGTACCCTGAGTTTTACGGATGTTCTGACCAATGTGCTGATGAAGAAAAAGTATACCGAGATCAAAAGCATTCATCTTTTCTGGAATCAGGTCGATGGCAGGGAAAAAACGCCATTGTATAAAAATTACGGAAAGGTTATCAAAGATCTGGGTATTTCATTAATGGAGACCTCCATAAGCGACAGCAAGAGATTTAGAAAAGAAGGCGAGATGGTCGCAAAAACAGTTTTCCGATCAACCTTACTGCCTGCAGACCCTAAATTGATGGCATTATGCAGGCTTGATCAGTTTATGGATGAGTTTTTAAGAATTGTAAAATTGTAAAAGATGGACAGTGAAAAAAAGAACAGCGAAGACAACAGTATCGATGAACAATATCTGATGTCTATAATGGCTGGCAGCACAAAGAAGGAACCGCAGAGCCAAGAACATGACTCCTCAAAGGAAACGTTAATTACGAAACAAAAAATAAAAAGCAAAAAAAGTGTTGAAATTACTTATGCGGAACAGTTTCTAACCCATCACACGATGACCAAGCGCGGTGATAAAAGTATTTACATCCGCCCGGAATATCATGAACGACTTTCGCGTATCATCCAAATCATTGCCGAAGATCAGATCCCTCTGTACGCTTATCTCGATAATATTTTGGCTTACCACTTCGAGACGTTTGAAAAAGAGATCACAGATGATTTCAATAAAAAATATCGTCCAATCTTTTAATACTTGATCTTATGGAACAATTAATTATTATAGGTTTGTTAGTCATTATCATTCTAATTCTGTGGGATAAGAAGTTTTCAAACCAGCATCTTCAGGAAAAAAACACCGAAACGCAGCTCGATTTGCCCTCTATTATTGGAGAAACAAAGAAAGAAGAGAGAAAACCAGTGCCATCTGATGCTGATCAAGGCCAGAAGGAATCTATCGTAACAAAACCAAATAATTTTGATTCAGAAACTAAGGAGGAGGTATTTGAACCTATTGCTTCAAGGAAAGAACTTGATGACATACTGGTTAAAAGTAATGATTGGGATGGCGAGGAAGAAGACTGGCAATATCAGGATGATTCTAAAATTGAAAGCGGGTTTGCTACAGGGGTTACCTTCCAGGAATTGAGTACTGCGGATCAGCTGCTTCAACAGGACGTGTTGGAACCTGATTTGGAACGACAAGCAGTCGATATTATTCAAAAAATTCAGGGAACCGAGCTTTTCGATCTTTTAGAGAATTCATTAGGAGATGCTTCAAAAAGAATTGCCAGCTTACTAAGCTCAAGCATTTCAAAAGATGACGAGATCGTCTCTTCTATGCAAAGTGATTCTCCGGACAGTTTCGATATTAGGGAGTTTGTTTAGGCAAATTCCCTTTTTAAATTTTTTTAAAAATCAGATCGTATAATCCATGCCTTGACTCGACGATATTATATTGAGAGATTTATCTAGTATGGTCAAACAACTCATGCAATTTCTTCTGCAGAACTTTTTTGTCCGGAAGCTGGGTCTTGTATTCAGAGACCATGGTTGGAGACAGACTTCTGCTTAGCGCATATTCTACCACCTCGCTATCTTTGTCTTTACACAGCAGTACGCCAATGCTTGGGTTTTCATTCTGGCGTTTGACATCCCTGTCCAGTGCCTCCAGATAAAAGTTAAGCTGCCCTAGATGCTCGGGTTTAAATTTATCTGCTTTCAGTTCAAATGCGACCAGGCATTGCAGACCTCTGTGGAAGAATAACAGATCGATATAAAAATCAGAATTTCCAACTTGCACTTTGTACTCCTCGCTGATAAAAAGAAAATCCCTGCCTAATTCCAGGATGAAGTTTTTCATCTGCTGTATCAGTCCTTTTTGGAGATCACTTTCATTGAAGGTTTCAGGTAAATTCAAAAAATCAAAGACATAGCTGTCCTTAAAGGTATTGGCAATGTCTGCGTTGGTTTCTCTCAACACTGTTGAGAGTTTTGAATTTCCGATCATGGTTCTTTCAAAAAGGCTGCTGGAAATTTGCCTCTCAAGTTCCCTAAAACTGTAATTTTCCTGCTTTGTGAGTTTGATGTAAAACTCTTGCTCTTCAATTGTTTTGCAACGTGAAAATATAGCCAGATTATGGGACCAGCTGATTTCTCTCAACAGTGTTGAGATTTTTGGAAACTCCTTGTAGGTTTCATAAAACTGCTTCATTCTCCAAAGATTCTTATCCGAAAATCCTTTGATGTCAGGCTCATTGGTCTGGATATAATGAGATAATTCTTTGACCACAGATTGTCCCCATTCACTTAATTCCACCTTTCTACTGATATATTCACCAATATTCCAATATAAAGTGATCAGTTCTGCATTGACTGTTTTTATAGCATTGTTACGAGACCGCTTGATAAGTTCAATAATGTCGGTGAACCTTTTATCCATGATTGTCTTTTTGAAATTCCCTACAAATTTACAATTAATTATAAACGAATGCTGGTAAATGCCTTGTTAGTTGAAAGCCAAAAGATTCCTGATGACGCCATTAGCCTAAAATAATTCCAGGGCTCAAACATCTTTGTTTCATAGTTCCGCAAAGTGCGGCACACCATAACAAATTGATGTGTTTCAATTATGAAAAAACAAAGAAAAAAACTACTGGTATCAGGTTTAACCTTTATGGCAGTAACAGGTGTATTTGCCCAAGGCAATGGTACCGCAGGGATCAACGAAGCCACTCAGATGGTGACCTCTTATTTTGAACCGGCTACCCAGTTAATCTATGCCATAGGGGCAGTCGTCGGACTGATTGGCGGTGTTAAGGTTTACAACAAATTCAGTAGTGGGGATCCCGACACCAGCAAGACTGCTGCCAGCTGGTTTGGTGCTTGTATCTTTCTGATCGTGGCGGCAACGATCCTCCGTTCATTCTTCCTTTAAAATTATTGTTATGAATACCTATCATATCAATAAAGGCATCGGAAGAACAGTGGAGTTTAAAGGACTCAAAGCACAGTACCTGTTCATTTTTGCAGGGGGATTATTGGGAATACTCGTATTCGTGATGATCATGTATATGGCCGGTGTCAATACCTATCTCTGCCTCACTCTTGGCGGAGCGAGCAGTGGAATCCTGATCTGGCAGACCTTCTCACTGAACGGAAAATATGGAGAACACGGCCTGATGAAATTGGGTGCTCAGAAAAAGCACCCCAGATACATCATCAGTAGAAAGTGCATATACCGCTACATAAAAACTAACCGTCAAAAAGCTACAGCATGAGAAATACCTCCAAAGCCGCAACGCTGGAGAGTAAATTTCCACTGCTTGCGATTGAGAACGACTGTATTATTTCCAAAGATGCGGATGTTACGGTTTGCTTTAAAGTAAGACTTCCTGAATTGTTTACCGTTGCTTCCACTGAATACGAAGCCATGCATTCCGCATGGTTCAAAGCAATTAAAACGCTTCCTGACTATACGGTTGTACATAAGCAAGACTGGTTTATCAAAGAAAACTATAATCCTGATCTGTCGAAAGAAGACCAGAGTTTTCTATCAAAATCTTTTGAAAGACATTTCAATGAGAGGCCTTTTTTAAACCATTACTGCTATCTGTTCATTACAAAAACCAGTAAAGAAAGAATGCGTATGCAGAGCAACTTTTCATCTCTCTGCAAAGGCAAGCTGATTCCGAAAGAGATTAAGGACAAAGAATTCATTAATCGGTTTATTGAAGCTGTCGACCAGCTGGAGTGGATCATGAATGACAGCGGCTATATCCATCTGGAGAGAATGACCGAAGATGAGATATCAGGAACTGCCGAACAATCTGGAATACTAGAACAATACCTGACCTTGTCGAGAGAATCGAATCCTTCTTTACAGGATATCAAACTCGGATCGGAAGAAATGCGCATCGGCAACAAGCGTATCAGTATGCATACTTTATCCGATACCGATGATTTGCCAGGAACAGTCTCATCACACAGCCGCTATGAAAAGTTAAGCACAGATCGCAGTGACTGTCTGCTGTCTTTTGCTTCTCCGGTGGGACTTCTTTTAAGCTGCAATCACATATACAACCAGTACCTATTCATTGATAACAGCGATGAAAATCTGTATAAGTTTGAAAAATCAGCCAGAAATATGCATTCGCTGGCAAGGTACAGCAGAGCCAATCAGATCAACAAGGAATGGATCGAGAAATACCTCAACGAAGCGCATTCTTATGGTCTACAATCCATCCGTGCTCATTTCAATGTGATGTCCTGGTCTGATAACCCTGCTGAGCTAAAGCAGTTGAAAAATGATACAGGAAGTGCTTTAGCCCTCATGGAATGTAAACCTCGCCACAATACCACTGATACAGCCACTCTCTATTGGGCAGGCATTCCGGGAAATGCAGGTGATTTCCCGAGTGAGGAAAGCTTTTACACGTTCATCGAACCTGCTGTATGTTTTTTCACAGAGGAAACCAACTATCAGGATTCACCTTCCCCTTTTGGGATCAAAATGGCTGACCGCCTAACGGGAAAGCCTATTCATCTGGATATTTCAGATCTGCCGATGAAGCAGGGGATTATCACCAATAGAAATAAGTTTATTCTTGGACCTTCCGGCAGTGGTAAATCTTTCTTCACCAACCATATGGTACGACAGTATTATGAACAGGGTGCACATGTGCTGTTGGTTGATACCGGAAATTCCTACCAGGGATTATGTGAACTGATAAGAGGCAAGACAAAAGAGGAGGATGGAGTGTATTTCACCTACACAGAGGATAACCCGATTGCATTCAATCCATTCTACACCGATGACGGAATCTTTGATATCGAAAAACGGGAGAGTATCAAAACATTGATTTTAACGCTATGGAAAAGAGACGATGAACCTCCAACCCGTTCAGAGGAAGTCGCTTTGTCCAATGCTGTAAGCGGCTACATTGAACAGATTAAGCGTAACGATCAGCATCCCTCATTCAATGGATTCTATGAGTACGTCAAAATGGATTATCAGAAAGTACTGGAGCAAAAGAAAGTCAGGGAAAAGGATTTTGACATAGCCAATTTTCTCAATGTTTTAGAGCCTTATTACAAAGGCGGGGAGTATGACTATCTGCTCAATTCAGAAAAACAGCTGGACTTGCTATCCAGGCGTTTTATTGTTTTTGAAATCGATGCCATTAAAGATCATAAAATTCTGTTCCCTATTGTAACCATCATCATTATGGAAGTCTTTATCAATAAGATGCGGAGACTCAAAGGAATCAGAAAACTGATCCTTATCGAAGAGGCTTGGAAAGCGATTGCGAAAGAGGGTATGGCAGAGTACATTAAATATCTTTTCAAGACAGTCAGGAAATTCTTTGGTGAAGCCATTGTCGTGACTCAGGAAGTAGATGATATTATCCAGTCACCGATTGTGAAAGAAAGTATTATTAACAATTCGGACTGTAAAATTCTTCTTGACCAGCGTAAGTATATGAATAAGTTCGATGACATTCAGGCGATGCTGGGATTGACCGATAAAGAAAAATCTCAGGTACTATCCATTAATATGAACAATGATCATAGAAGATTGTATAAGGAAGTTTGGATTGGATTGGGTGGAACGCACTCTGCCGTCTACGCAACGGAGGTGTCAACCGAGGAATATCTGGCTTATACCACTGAAGAAACAGAAAAGATGGAAGTGATCAATCTTGCATCAGAACTTGACGGTAATGTAGAACATGCCATCAAGCGGATTTCTCTCAAGAGAATCAAATTGAATACGAAAGACAATTAAATCAATTAAAATTTTACAACAATGAAAAATTTAATCATTAAAACACTAATGGTAGGCTTCTTTGCTACCTTAACCTACACCAAAGCACAATTTGTAGTAACTGATCCTGCTAATCTGGCATCAGGTATTTTGAATTCAGCCAATGAGATTGTACAGACTTCATCAACAGTATCCAACGTTGTTAAGAACTTCAATGAAGTTAAGAAAGTGTATGAACAGGGTAAGGAATATTATGACCAGCTAAAAGCCATCAACAATCTGGTAAAAGATGCCAGAAAGGTTCAGCAGACCGTTCTTTTGGTAGGTGATGTTTCTGAGATGTATGTGCATAATTTCGGTAAAATGCTGAATGACCCCAACTTTAATTCTCAGGAATTAGCTTCTATTGCTAATGGTTATTCTGCGCTTCTTACGGAGAGCACGGAGCTGCTGAAAGAACTTAAGGAAATTATTACCTCCAACGGCCTATCCCTTAATGATAAGGAAAGAATGGATGTTGTTGATCGAGTTTACAAAGAGGTCAAGGAATATCATAATCTGGTAAGATACTATACCAACAAAAATATTTCGGTGAGTTATCTGAGAGCAAAAAAACAGAATAACACCCAGAGGGTGTTAAATCTCTACGGAACCTCCAATCAAAAATACTGGTAAGATGGAACCGAATAACTTACACCAAGTGCTACGTTCCGTTTACGAAGAAATGATGCCGATGTGCGCCGATATGGCTGCAGTCGCAAAAGGTGTTGCTGGTTTAGGTGCTCTCTTTTACGTGGCATTGAAAGTCTGGCAGTCCTTGAGCCGTGCAGAACCCATCGATTTATTTCCAATGCTCAGACCCTTTGCCATTGGGATCTGCATTATGTTTTTTTCAACATTAGTCTTAGGTAGTTTAAACGGTGTTATGAGTCCAATTGTTCAGGGAAGTCATTCAATGTTGGAAAACCAGGTATTAGATATGAATGAACTGCAACTGAAAAAAGATCTTTTGGAGCGTGAAGCAATGCTCAGAAACCCGGAGATGGCTTATTTGATTTCTAATGAAGAATTTGACAAAAAATTGGAGGAACTGGGATGGTCTCCATCAGATTTGGTAACCATGTCCGGAATGTATATTGAAAGAGAAATGTTTGCCATCAAGAAAGATATCAGGGATGGTTTTCGTGAGTTTTTAGAAATTCTATTTCAGGCAGCAGCCTTGGTTATTGATACCATTAGAACCTTCTTTCTGATTGTTCTTTCAATATTAGGACCTATTGCATTTGCAATTTCTGTCTGGGATGGTTTCCAAACCACTTTAACCCAATGGCTGACTAGATACATTAGCGTTTATCTGTGGCTTCCCGTTGCCGATATATTCAGTGCCATTCTAGCCAAGATACAGACTTTGATTTTAGAACGAGATATTGAAATGCTCGCAGATCCTACTTTCATTCCTGACACCTCCAATACCGTGTACATCATCTATATGGTGATTGGAATCATTGGGTGTTTTACTGTACCGACCGTTACGGGCTGGGTGATTCAGGCAGGGGGAGCCGGCAATTTTATGCGCAATGTGAACCAGACGGCTACGAAGTCGGGCAATATGGCTGGAGCAGCAGTAGGTTCTGCAACAGGAAATATTTCAGGAAAATTATTAAAATAAAAATACAGTTCTATGGAATTTAAAATTTTAAGAAATATTGAGAACAGCTTTAAGCAGATTCGTTTGTTTACGTTTGTATTTGCGGTGTTATGTTTTGGAGTGGTAGGTGTGGTCGTATTCAAATCTTACCAGTTCGCCGAGCAGCAGCGTCAGAAGATCTATGTGCTGGACAACGGCAAATCATTAATGGTGGCGCTATCTCAGGATATGTCGATCAACAGGCCTGTGGAAGCAAGAGAGCATGTGAGACGATTTCATGAATTGTTCTTCACCATAGCACCGGATAAGAATGCTATCGAGAGTAATGTGAAAAGAGCTTTCAATTTGGCTGACCAATCTGCGTTCAACTACTACAAAGACCTTCAGGAGAAAGGATATTATAACAGGATTATTTCCGGTAATATCCAGCAGAGGATTGAGGTAGATAGCGTTGTTGCCAACTTCGACAGCTATCCTTATGGCGTAAAAACGTACGCCAGACAGTTCATCATCAGATCCAGTAATCTTACCATCAGAAATTTAATTACGAACTGCTCACTGGTTAATTCTGTAAGGTCTGACAGCAATCCCCAGGGGTTTACCATTGAGAAATTCAATGTGATTGAAAACAAAGATATAGAAACTGTTGAACGCTAAAATTTCTTTAATGAAAAACCTAAGAAATAAAATCGAACATTATGTTTTAGAGGCGGAGAATTACTGGAAAATGCTTCCTGTAGCGAAGCAAAGATTTCTAACCAAGATTTTCTTTGGTGTTTATCTTTTCCTAACGGTCATCGTCGTTGTCAGTGTCTGTATTTCTACAGGCCAGAGAAGTAATACCATATCTATCAATCATATTGATGGAGTTTCTAAGAAATCAATTGAAAAAAAATCAGGACAGAATGGTATAGTAAACTCATCCATCAAAAAATAGAATATGAAAGATTCAGAGAACATTAAAATTACGGAAAATGATCTTCCACAAAATGCTCACGAAGTGGATGATTTTCCGAAAGCTCAATGGGAGAGATTGAAGAAACCTGTCATCTACTTTTTGATGGCTGTCGTGTGTGCATCTTGCATTTACCACATCTTTAAACCAAAGTCCAACAATGCCATCACTGAGGAGGCTGGTTTTAATGCAGCCATTCCGCAGGCAAAGGACGGACCGCTACAGTCTGATAAGCAAAAGGCATATGAACAGCATTTACTGGAGCAAAAGGATGAAGAGAAAAGAAATGCGATCACCACCTTATCAGACTATTGGAATGAACAAAATGGTTTAAACCCGAATAGTAATCCGTCCGTTTCAACGTCTAATACGGGTACTCTTGAGCAATCAGATAAGAATGCTGTGAACAGCTACCGCAATGCCCAGCAGACCTTGAGCTCATTCTATGGCAGGGATGATCAAGAAGTCAACAATCTGAGGAAGGAAATTTCAAGATTAAAGAATGAAGCGATTCAATACAATGCTGGTCCTGAAGGTCTTGGAATGAATGATCAGTTAGAACTTATGGAAAAATCATATCAGATGGCAGCCAAATATCTTCCAACAACCCCAAAACAAGAAGAATCAGCACCAAAAGAAGAGGAAGGAATATTAACTGAAAAGAAGTTTAAGCTGACACCGGCAAAACCTGCACATTCCAGCATTGTCTCTTCATTATACAGAGAGCGGTCGGATCGTGCTTTTATAGCAAGACTGAATCAAAATAGATTTTATGACACTCAAAATGACACAAAGATTTCAGATCAATCCAAAAATGCAATAAGAGGTATTGTCTATGAGACTAAGGCTATGGTCAATGAAAGTACATTATCCATAAGACTTACAGAAGCGATGCAGCTGGGGCACACTGAAATTCCTCCGGGAAGTTTGTTAATTGCTGCAGGTAAATTTCAGGGCGGAAGACTTCAGTTAACCATATCCTCCATTCAATATAAAGGTAATATCTATCCTGTAGAAATCAATGTTCATGACAATGACGGTCAGATGGGGTTGTATATTCCGTATTCACCGGAGCAGAATGCGGTCAGTGATATTGTAGCTAATATGAGTCAGACATCCGGTACCCATATTATGATGACCCAATCGGCAGGACAACAGATTGCTGCTGATTTGAGTAGGGGAATAGTACAAGGGTTGTCGGGTTATTTTCAAAAAAGGGTCCGGCAGCTAAAAGTAACTGTAAAAGCAGGTCATCAGGTTTTGCTGGTACCCCAAAATAATTAATTAAAAAATTAAAAAATGAATACACAAAAGAGCCATTATATTCTCATTATGCTATTTCTGCTGTTTATAAGCAGAGCATTTGGTCAGGATTCCGTGATGACCTATGTTTCAATGGAACATGCCAGGCTGGAACCTTTCAGGATGCAGGTGACCTACAGTAAAACCACTCATGTGATTTTTCCTTCATCAATAAGATACGTCGATCTGGGAAGCGATCTTTTGGTTGCTAATAAAGCAGAGCCTATCGGAAATGTCCTCCGGGTTAAATCTGCTGTCAGAGATTTTGAAGAAGAGACCAATTTTTCGGTCATTACAGAAGATGGAAAGTTTTACAGCTTCGATGTCTTATATAGTGCATATCCTGAGATCCTCAGTTACGATCTTGTAAAGATGCAGAGAAGCATTGAAAAGGAATATTCAACCGATGTACTTTTTGAAGATCTAAAGGGAAGCTCTTCATCTCTTACAGAATTGATTATGGAAAACCTGTATCGAAAAAGCAAAAAAAGCGTAAAGCATATCGCATCAAAAAGCTTTGGTATTCAGTTTTCTGTTGCTGCATTACACGTAAATGACAATAAATTCTACTTTACCATACAAGTTGATAACAGAAGCAATATAGCTTATGATATTGAATTCATCAGTTTTAAAATTGTAGATAAGAAGAATTTAAAGAGAACTGTTATTCAGGATAAGTTGTTGGAACCAATCAGGGTTTATTCGCCGTTGATGACTGCAAAACATAATTCTAAAGTAACAGCTGTTTACTTACTGCAGCAATTTACCTTGTTAAAGGATCAGGTGTTAGTAATTGAAGTTCTGGAAAGAAATGGAGGGCGGCATCAAAAAGTTCAACTGGAGAATACGGAGCTGATCAATGCTAAACTGATCAATAGTTTAAATTTCAAAATCAACTAAGATGAACAGATTATTTGTAGCAACGCTTTTTCTTATTACAATAAATATAGAATCATTTGCACAGCAGATAATTCCTGGACAAACAGGTATTGAATTTTCCTATTCTGTATTTCCAAAGTCTCCTAAAAAGCAAAATTATATGTTAAGTACGGGACTTGTTTCTTACGTAAAGAATGGTCATTATTTTTTTGGACTGGCAGAATATAGCAGGAAATATTATGAATACACAAACTATAATATCCCGATAGACACGTTTCTGCTGAGTGGTGGTTACAGTTTTTATGTATGGGGAGACTTGATGCGAAATGTCAATCTTAATCTAGGAATTGGAGGTCTTATAGGGTACGAGCAGGTTAATAGAGGTAACGAATTGATTGACGATGGTTCATTGCTTAAGTCAACAGGTAATTTCATTTATGGGGCAAGTAGTAAGTTGTCACTTGAAAGTTATCTGACAGGACATTTGGTTTTTCTGGTTAACGGGCAACTTCGCTTTTTGAAAAATAGTCAAATGGCCGAGTTTCATTCTCTGTTCGGTTTTGGAATAAGATATAATTTTTAAAAATAATATAAAATGAAAAATCTAATTAATAATAAAATTAGAATACTATTCAAGTGTCTCCTCATACCAGTTATGGTCGGATTATTTGTACAATCTTGTGAGAAGGATGATTTGGAAATTCAGCAGAACTTTCCGTTTGAAGTCTCGGTTATGCCGGTTCCAAAGGAGATCGCCAAAGATGAATATGTGGAGATACGTATTACAATTCTTCCTGAAGGTAATTTTTCAGACACGAAATATTATCTTCGATATTTTCAGTTTGAAGGAACAGGAAAGCTACAGTATTATAATGCACAGCCCTATTTTCCTAATGATACCTTTCCGCTTTATGAGAAGGAGTTCAGACTGTATTATACTTCAACCTCGGAAGTTTCACAATCATTCACGGTATGGATTTTTGACAGTTTCGGAAATGAGAAAAAAATTGAATTCCAATTTAACAACAAAAACCAAACAGAGAAATACAATCCCCGGGTTGATCAATTTTATTAGTGCACTACCTGTTGGAATCTTATATTTATAATATTTATAAAGGATAGGCATTGATTACTACTTGCGAAAAGATGGTTGACCCTTGAAGGACAATCATCTTTTCGCGACGCTACAAGAATCCAGTCCATAATTGGCTCTGGATTCTTAATTTTAAGAAATGAGGATTCTTATAATATACCTTCATCTGAAAAGGAGAAGGAATCAATAGAAGTTATTATACAATGATCCAGCAAGTTAATGTTTAATAGTTGGGCAGCCTCCTTTATTTTCTGTGTAATGTGTATGTCCTCACGTGAAGGTGTCAAGTTTCCGGAAGGGTGGTTGTGAGCTATTATAAATGACACGGCATTACATAATAAAGCCCCCTGCATGATGATTCTGATATCAACGAGAGAAGAAGTAATTCCAGATTCTGAAATTTTTTGTATTCCTAAAACCGTATTAGCTTGATTCATATACATTGAATAAAATGACTCTCGGTAATCGATCTGATCTACATCAAAATGTTCCCGGAAAATATCTGTAGCATCTTGGGAGTTCAGTACTTTTTTTTCGGTATTTCCTTTTCTTGTATAGATCAATTTGATCTCATTTACTATATTATATTTCATTGTTATTGCTCTGAGTACGGCAGAGCCTTTTATTTCCCGTACTTAAGTTAAGCAGGCTTTATTTAAAACACGAGTGAACTGTTATGTACCTGTTTTTTTAGGGTAAAAGTTTTTTCAATCTTTTCTCTTCCCATTCCTCTCCAAGCTTTTTAGGCTTTAATCAATATTTTTTAAAAGAAAACCGAAAAAAGAAAGCAAATATGAAGTGTTGCCAATAGCAGAAAACAAAAGGAAACGGAATAATTGGTAGGTACCTTTAGGGAGGAAACCGTTTATGCCGTAGTCTTTTGTTGGCATAGGTCGGCGGCTGGCAACAATACCTTAGCTGCCTTTTTACGGTTTTTTTGAAAATTGAGTACAAAAATAGAATCCGGTAAAAGTACCGGATTTAGGGTCTTATTATGATAATTAAAATGCTGTGATGTAGTTTCCGGATGAGCTTATACCAAAAAATCGCCAGTATGCGAAATCTCATGAAGCCCTAACTTATTTGATTATTGCATTTGCAGTATTCGCATTATTAAACATGATTACAATCAGAGATATTCTAAAAAATAAAGACCTCACAAAAAGGCAAAAAAACAATTATATCTGGTTGCAGTTCGGTTTACCGATCATTGGGGCATTTGTATATTTGTCAGAAAAAGAAACAAATCATTCAATCTGAAAAAATAATCAGGAATTAACGGATCGGCTGTCTTATTATCCTTTATAATATTTTATGCTGGCATTTTATTTGTTTCTTTTTCATCAAAATCACATTATGGCAGGCAATAAATCAAAAAAAGACCAGCGTGACCGCAGCCAGGTCAGTGGTTCTGAAAATTATGAAATTCAATACTTCAAAGATAAACTGGGAGTAAGTTCGCAGCCAGTGGCCGGAGCGATCCGTGCAACGGGATCTAATAACCGCAAGACACTTGAAGCTTATTTAAAAGATAAGCATAAAAAATAATTTAAAAAGCAAGGAGCCAACAGCAGAAAGCTTTTTAATGATCTGGTCTTTCTGGCATTGTCAGGGAGATTTTTTTATTAAAAAAATTCAAAATGAGCTTATCAAACTATCAGAAAAAAAGGTCTCAAGACAAAACACCTGAACCCTTTGGTGTTCCGTCAGGGAAAGAGCTGAGATTTGTCGTTCAAAAGCACGATGCTTCACATTTACATTACGATTTTCGTCTGGAAATGGATGGCGTCCTGAAAAGCTGGGCGGTCCCTAAAGGACCATCACTGGACCCGGATATCAAAAGGCTAGCGATGATGGTGGAAGACCATCCATATGATTATAAAGACTTTGAAGGGATTATTCCCAAGGGTCAGTATGGTGGCGGAACGGTCATTGTCTGGGATGAAGGAACTTATGAAGCTGCAGAACCTCTTGAAGGAGACCTGAAGAAGCAGGAGAAAAATCTGCTGCATCAGCTTTATTCCGGCAAATTGAAAATTAAACTGAAAGGAAAAAAACTAAAAGGAGAATTTGCCTTAGTGAAAGCCTACGGAAGAGGGGAGAACGGATGGCTATTGATGAAGCTGGAAGACAAGTATGCCACTACAGATGATATTACTCTAAAAGATAAATCGGTGATCTCTAAGAAGACCATCGCTCAGATGGAGGAATCTCCTGATCGTGTATATGGTAAAAACATCATAAAGCAGGACAGTACAAAAAAAAATGATCCTTCGGTTTCCGAAGAAGCGTCAGAAATTGTAAAATCGCAGCTTGAGGCTGATGTTCCTGATAAAAAGAGTTTAGCAAGGAAAGTGAATACGATCATTAACAAGGCACCGGCTGAAAAATTTTATGACCATGTGGAGCCCATGCTGGCCACCTTGGTAGACCAGCCCTTTGACAGCGATGAATGGCTTTATGAAATCAAATGGGATGGGTATCGCGCCGTAGCTTTTATGGATGGTAAAAACGTAGAGCTCAAATCAAGAAATAACAAAAGTTTTTCTGAAAAATTTTATCCCATACAGCAGAAGCTTGAAAAAATGAAGCTAAAAGCAATTATTGATGGGGAAGTGGTTGTGCTAGGAAAAAAAGGATCAGCAGATTTTGGATCTCTGCAAAACTGGCGGAGTGAGGCAGACGGAGATCTGGTTTATTATGTATTTGATATTCTCTGGTATGATGGCAAGGATTTAAAAGATCTTCCATTGACAGAGCGGAAGAGGGTTCTTGAACATATCCTTCCTGAAAATGACTCCGTTCTTCTCAGCCAGGATTTTCATACTTCGGGAATCGAATTTCTGGAAGCTGCAAAAAAAATGGGTCTTGAAGGTATTATGGCAAAAAGGAAAAACAGCCAATATCACACAAAGAACCGAACGAAAGACTGGCTGAAAATTAAGTCAAACAAACGTCAGGAAGTAGTTATCGGCGGCTTTACGCTTAATGATGATTCCAGTAAATTATTCAGTAGCCTGCTCGTAGGAGTCTACGAAAATAAAAAGCTGGTTTATACCGGAAAGGTTGGCACCGGCTTCAATGCAAAAATGCAGAAAGAAATGATGGTACTTTTTGAGCCATTGATTACGGATAAAGTACCTTTTTCTGAAGAACCCGATGTTAACAAACCCTCCCGATTCAGGCCAAATCCTCCTCATGCGACGGTAACCTGGCTCAAACCGAAACTGATCGGGGAAGTCAGTTATACCGAACTGACTACTGACGGAGTGATGAGACATCCCTCATTTGAAGGCATGAGGTCTGATAAAAAAGCCACAGCAGTAACGCTTGAAAAAGAAAAACAGACTGATGCTGTTCTAGTGCATGATGCTGCATTCATAAAGCCCAGAAATAAGTCCGGAAGAAAAACGCTTCTTAATCCTACGGAAAGCACACAGGTAAAAAAAATTAATAAGCATGAGCTAAAGTTCACTAATCTTAAAAAGGTATTTTGGCCCGATGACAACATAACAAAAAGGGATCTCATCAATTACTATTATCAGGTAGCGCCTTATATTCTGCCTTATCTTAAAGGACGCCCGCAAAGTATGAACAGATTTCCTAATGGTATCGCAGAGGAAGGGTTTTATTTTAAAGATATTACTGGCAAAGCTCCTGACTGGATAGAAAGGTATCGGTATTTGAGTGATACAGATAAGAAAGAAAAGCAGTATTTGGTTGGAAGTGATGAGGCCACTTTATTGTATATGGCTAACCTTGCATGTATTGAGATGAATCCATGGAACAGTACGGTAAAAAAGCCTGAATATCCTACCTACTGCATTATTGATCTGGATCCTGATAAAAATGCCTTTGACGAGGTCATTGAAACTGCGTTGGTTACTAAACAGCTGTTAGATGATATGGGTGTGCCGTGTTACTGTAAAACCAGTGGTTCAACAGGATTGCATATTTACATTCCGTTAGGCAATAAATATACCTACGAGCAAAGCAAGGAGTTTGCAAGAATTATCGTGAAGATGGTCCATGACGAGCTTCCAAAGATCACGACTATTGAGAGACAGATCTCAGACAGAAAAGGAAAGATGTATCTGGACTTTCTCCAAAACAGGCCTCATGCTACGATTGCATCGGTCTATTCGGTAAGACCAAAGCCTGGAGCCACTGTTTCAATGCCGCTGCACTGGGATGAGGTGAAAAAAGGGCTGAAAATGTCTGACTTTACTATTTTCAATGCCGTTGAACGTCTGGAAAGTGTGGGTGACATCTTCAAACCGGTACTGGGTAAAGGAATTGACATGATGAAAGTATTGTCTAAGCTCGAGAAAGAATAAACGAGAATTCCCATATACAACAAATGATTTAATACAATATATTTAAGTATGACCAATTTAGAGATATTAGATAAAATTATTGAATTTGCAGATCACGCACACGGTGATCAGATGAGAAAATATACTCCTGATCGCTACATCGTTCACCCTGTAAGGGTCATGAGAACTTGCAGCCAGTATACTGACAGCCTTCCTGTTCTGGCGGCAGCTGTACTTCACGATGTGCTGGAAGACACTCCTTACACACAAAATGATCTGTCAGTATTTTTAAGTAACTATATGAGTGAGGAAGAGCAGAGTCTTACTCTGCAGCTGGTAACAGAACTTACCGATGTATATATCAAAAAAGATTTTCCTGATTTAAACCGTTTCCAGAGAAAGAAGAAGGAGCTCAATCGTCTTAAAGAGATCCGTCCGGAAGCCCAGACTATCAAATATGCTGATATCATTGATAATGCCACTGAGATTTCGCAAAGCGATCCGGATTTTGCCGGAAGGTATTTGCAGGAGTGCTATGATATTGCATTTGCGCTAACAAAAGGAAACCCGGAGCTTCGAACAATTGCCCTGAAACTCATTACTGCAATAAAAAATGTATAATTAATAACGATTTACCTTGCTTATGAAAACACAGATTGGCTACCATTGTTCTTTAGAACGGTACACACCGGCAGAGCATTTTGCGAATATTAAACTGGCAGCGTCTAACGGATTCCATGGCATTATGTGTTCCGACCATTTCTACCCATGGAGTGTTCGACAGGGAGCCTCCATTGCTTCATGGCCATGGCTTGGCGCTGCGATGAATACAGTCGATCTGCCCTTTGGTGTGGTCACATCCCCAACAGAGCGCTGCCACCCGGTTGTTATTGCCCAGTACATAGCCACATTAGCATCCATGTATCACGATCGGTTGTGGATTGCTTTAGGAAGCGGCCAATTGTTGAACGAGCATATCACGAACAAGCATTGGCCCAAAAAAAAGAGAGGAATGAGAGACTGAAAGAAGCAATTCATATCATTAGAGAATTACTACATGGGAAGACCGTCACTTTTGAAGGGAAATATTTCCAGGTATATGAAACAAAGTTGTTTACCGTGCCCTCAGTTCAGCCAAAACTTATTGTGGCAGCATTATCAAAAGAATCTGCCCATGAACTTGCAGCATGCAGTGACGGCATTATAACAGTTGTAAAGCCGGCACAAGATCAGAAAGAATTTATCGATGCTTATCAGCAAGGCGGTGGTGGTCAGAAGCCTATGTATTTGCAGGCCATTACTTCCTATCATGAGGACCAGGAAAAAGCTGAGTATCAGGCTTGGTATAACTGGAGACATGCAGTCCTGGGTGCGAAGATGCAGTCTGAGATAAGAACCCCTTCTGATTTTGACAGTGCAGCAGAAAATATTACCATAGAACAGGTGAAAGACGTCATCCGTATTTCTTCAGACCCGCACGACCATCTTGAATGGCTGAGGGAGTATAGCAGCTGTGGATTCTCCAGGATTTTCATTCAGGATGTTTCTGATGATCAGGGTTCAACCATCAGGATGTATAGTCAATTGCTGGACAGAATATAGAAATAAAATGTGACGAAAAACCTTAAAACAGCTGATTTTTGTGGTTAGATTCATTAAAATTTGATTTCATGTTATCTAAAAATCTGCTCCAAAGCAAACACTTTGGAGCAGATTTTTAAAAATTCACCCTGATATCAACCGGTTTTTTCATTTTGATAATAATCTTTTCCAGATCATCTATAATCTCAAACTCTGCATCGCCATAAATCTCATCATCTTTTCTTTCTTGTACTTTTATTTCTCCAAATCCCACTTCCTCTTTTGAAATATCAAGTATAAAATCATTCGTTTGCGGATCTTTTGTAAAATGTTCTTTTTTAAAATCTATAAACTGCATAATAATATGTATTAGGTTTGATAACATATTCAGCAAATTGTATGCAATTTATACATATATATAGGTGATTTTAGTAAGTACATATTTGCACCTTTTCATCGTGATATTTATTTACCAATTCTTGAAGTGCCTGTGGCAGATGACATGTTAAATTGCGTTGAACTGCAGATTACTGAAAAATAAATTATTTCCAACTACTAGCTATAAATTTATAAGTATGACTGACGTCATAATTTTTCCACTATCATCGCCTTATTTTTGAAATGATCCTTTGAATATGAGGCTTTATGGTTGCAGTACGGATCGTTTGTCCCATCTATCTTTTTCGAGAAGGGAGAGGGTAACTCAAGGGCAGAGATAATATTCAGATAATGGCGTTCAAGATGGATATAAGACTGATTAAACGCT
>Ga0308164_10001412_pt1 | contig 28311 bp, 28 predicted proteins | sample PhyTR2_FD_201031 | JGI IMG/M metagenome (GOLD analysis project Ga0308164, IMG submission 201031) | Phyllosphere microbial communities from UC Gill Tract Community Farm, Albany, California, United States - DLSLT.R2 | ecosystem: Host-associated > Plants > Phyllosphere > Unclassified | place: USA... | reverse complement strand
ACTCAACGTGCTGGCTACTGAGCCAGATTCTGGAATTAGCCAGGAAATGGTAACGCGCCCGAGTTACAGCCGTGGCGAAACTATCAGTAATATTGAAGGTGCCGATGCGGTTCATCAAAAGCTGATGGAAGCCCGGGGAGAAGGCTCACAGCTGGTTCAAACGGCAGAACGTTTTGTTGAAGGAAATGCTTTCCTGCTGAGTTCGATAGAAATCGGTGCCACCAGACAACAGATCGCGATCCTCAAACAAGCCCTTGAAACCGGTGACAGGGAAAACATTTACCAGATGATAGCCGAACTCGATGAGATCACACGCCCTTATGCAAAACGGATAATGGACATGGCCATCGCGCAGGCGAAAAAGAAAAAAGCTTAACTTAAGCTACCTCCCTATTGTTCTTTGGTATTAGATTTACGGGAATGAAGAGCTATTTCATTTCCGTAACGCTTGGATGCATTGCATTGCTTAATGGTGCCTGGGGATTCTTTGCCCACACGCGTATCAATCATCTTGCCGTCTTTATTCTGCCCGGTGATATGGGCAGGTTCTACAAATCCAATATTAATTATCTGACCGAACACGCTACTGACGCTGACAAGAGACGGTATGCCGATACATCCGAAGCCCCAAGGCATTACCTGGATACCGAACTTTATCATCAACACACCGACAGCATCCCCAGGAAATGGGACGATGCCGTTAAAAAATACGGACTGAACCATTTAAACAAACACGGCATCCTGCCCTGGCAGATCCAGCGAACTTATTATAAGCTTGTTAATGCATTCAAAGAAAGGGACTCCAGCAGGATATTGTTGCACTCTGTATATTTGGGACATTATTTAGGAGATGCACACGTGCCACTACATACTACGGAAAATCATAACGGGCAACTTAGCGGACAAGTTGGCATACATGGTTTTTGGGAAAGCCGGTTACCCGAGCTGTTCTCCTCCAAATACAATTTCCTCGTAGGCAGGGCAATTTATATTGAGGATCCGCTGAGAGAAGCATGGAAGATTGTTGCCCATACACATTTATTGGTGGACAGTACACTGAAGCTCGAAGCTGCGCTGAATAAAAGGTTTCCATCTTACCGCAAGTACAGTTATTCGAAGCGAAAAGGACAGCTATTGCGGCAATACTCTTTTGAGTATGCTAAAGAATACCACACCATGCTCGATGGTATGGTAGAAAAGCAGATGCGCGCAGCCATACTAGCTACAGGATCTTTTTGGTATTCTGCATGGGTTGACGCTGGTCAACCCGCACTAGAAGGAATGACTAAGGCTCAATAACTTCTTTAACCTTAAACCTCGACTTAACTGCTGCAAATATTACCGGTGCAAAAGTGACTACTGCAATGAATGCAATTACCAGTGAGAAATTATCCCTTATAATTGGTATCTGTCCCAATAAAAATCCTGCGAACAATAATGTTGCTATCCAGGCAAAACCACCAATGACATTAAAGTAGGTAAACTTTCCAAATGGCATTCTTGCTACACCTGCAACAAATGGAGCAATTGTTCTGAAAATAGGCAGGAAACGGCTGAAGATGATCGCCTTGCCACCGTGTGTTTCAAAGAACATATGCGACTTGCTATAGTATTCCAGTTTCAGTATTTTGTTGCCCTCTTTAAAAACCTTCACTCCAAAAAACATACCTAATCTATAGTTCAGGCTGTTTCCTAATATACCGGCTGCTGAAAGCAAAAAAAACATCAACCAGATATCCAATCCGGTATTTCCTTTAGCAATTAGCGCCCCTACTGCAAACAGCATGGAATCGCCAGGTAAAAATGGGGTAACTACGAATCCTGTTTCGGCAAAAATAATTAGGAAAAGAATAAGGTATGTCCATGTTTGATAACTACTTACAAGTTTTACCAATTCTACATCGGTATGCAAGATAAATTGTACAAGCTGATTAATAATATCCATAGGTTTCGTATAAAAAAACGTCATTACGTAAGAATTTATAATCTTTCATAATGACGTCCAAAGGTAATATCTTTTTCTTAGTTATAGCTATTGAGCATTACTGGCATTACCAGCATGAGCACATCTTCATTTTCATTGTTCGTTTGTGGGATAAGCAGACCTGCACGGTTAGGTGTGGAAAGCTCCAGAGTCACTTCTTCCCCGCCAAGGTTGCTCAGCATTTCGATTAGGAAACGTGCATTAAAACCGATTTCAAGATCTTCACCTTCGTATTGGCAGCTTAAACGTTCATGGGCTTCATTTGCAAAGTCAAGATCTTCGGAAGAGATGTTCAGTTCACTACCATTAATCTTAAGTCTTACCTGATGGGTAGTTTTGTTTGCAAAAATAACCACCCGGCGCAATGTATTCAGGAACAATGCCCTGTCGATAATTAATTTATTTGGGTTATTTGCTGGAATAACCGCTTCGTAGTCAGGATATCGTTCATCAATTAAACGGCAAACCAGATTAATGTTTTCAAATTTGAAAAATGCACTGGTAGCATTGTAATCTACAGATACGTTAATATCTGTTGAAGGAAGTGCTGCTTTTAACAACGTAAGTGCTTTTTTAGGCAGAATGAATGAAGCAGTTTTGTCGGCCTTGCTATCCATCCTTCTGTACCTTACCAATTTGTGAGCATCAGTAGCTACAAATGTGATAAACTGGTCAGATAACTGACAAAATACGCCCGTCATTGCAGGACGAAGCTCGTCATTACTTACCGCAAAGATAGTTTTAGTGATAGCTTCTGTTAGCACCGATGCGGGAAGGTTTACTGAAGATGCATTTTCCACGGTTGGAATTTTAGGGAAATCATCTCCGTTTTCACCGCTCAATTTGTACTTACCGTCACCCGCACTGATTTCTATTGAAAATGTAGCATCGTCAATATTAAAAGAGATAGGCTGATCAGGAAGTGTTTTTAACGTATCTAATAAGATCCTCGCAGGTACAGCTACTTTTCCGCCTTCTTTAGACTCAACCGGAAGAGATGTGGTCATACTGGTCTGCAAATCTGTTGCAGAAATAGTTAAACTGCCATCTTTGATCTCGAAAAGGAAATTTTCCAGTATCGGCAAAACAGTACTGCTGCTTGACGCGCCATTAACTGTTTGTAAATGTTTTAAAAGTGTTGATGTGGATACAATAAATCTCATAATTATGATCTAGTCAATTCTCAAAAATATAAAAATTACCTTGTATACTTATACTTGCGGTAATAATGTTGAAAAATCGCAAATGATATTAACAGTAATAAAGGCAAAATAAGATTAGCCAGCTGCCATCTGGTTTTCTGCACACGCAACAACTGCTTATCCAGAAGCCTGACCCTTACCTCTTTATTTCTCAAATCTATTAGATTTTCATCTGCAGACAAAAAATCTGCAATATTTAAAAGCAATGCCTTATTTCCAAAATTTCTTTGGCTGTACCTGTCAAAACCCAGCGGAAAAACAGAGCCATCCCGCCCGCTTACCTGATTTAAGAAAATATCGCCATCACCAATCACAATCATTTTGCCTGGTTTGCCCTTTCCACTGGTGCTGAAACTCTCTGTAATCCCGTCAGGGCTCTTGCGGTTTAGAAATACGGAGGGAAAGGAACCTTCAAGCAAAATTGCAGCATTTTTTGGAGGATGTGAATATAAACGCTGATCGGGGGCCTCGGCTATAATTTGTAAAGATAGTACCTCGGGTGTCTGATGTGTGATATTGTACGCGGAACTATGGAGCAGTACGGTTTTTTTAATACCTTTCACCCCTATCGTGTCTACCGAACTCAAAAATTCTGTACGGATACCATCTATATTTTTGACCAGGCTTACTGATGGATCGGGCACAAGTACAGGGTAGTATACCCAGGGTGCCATCTGTATGTCCTGCTGTTGTCCATTGCCCATTGCCAAAGGGATTTCAGCAGCATTCAGATCGGCAATTAAATCGTAATTTACCCTGGCCCCGTAAATAAACAACATATCATCAAGGTTGAGCTTATTGTTAAAAGCGAGCTGCTCTCCCTTACCCTGCAGACTGTCCAGACTGGCGCTCACCTGGTCAATGCACCAAACAACCCTTCCACCGTTCATGATGAAATAATTGAGTTTGTATTTGAGTGCTTCAGAAAATTCCTTCTGTGGCTTCACTACAAAAATCAGTTTTAGTTTATCAAGGCCTTCCTGGCTGATCTGACTAAGGTCTATCCTGCCTACTTCATAACTATCAGAAAGTGACTTCATAGCATCACTCAGGTAAATATCTGCAGGTTCGCCATTACCTTCAGTAAAGCCAATTCTCGGATTCTCCCCAGTGCTTACTTTCCGGATTGCTGAGGTAAACGCATATTCGAGGTTTTGAATAGAGTTGTTGATATTCTGTTCGTAACCGCCTCCGCCATCCAGATTCTGCAAAAGTTTCACAGGAACCTGCCGCCCCCCTGCTTGAACCATCGCCATTGGAAAAACAGTTTTCTGACTAAATCCTGCATCATTTTTGATGTTCAGATGAGTAGGTTCGATTCCTATATTATATAGGTTATTGAGAACTGTATCCTGCTCAGGCTGAGCAAGTCCTTCTAGAGGATCGGTATATACAACCGTAATTTTTGATTTTGAATAGGCTTTGTAGTCGTTTAACAGATCTTCTGTAGCGGTTTTCAACCTTTTAAATGCTGCAGGTAAACTTCCATCAAGAAAAACTGTAATCGTAATCTCCTGATTGGCTTTTTGTAAAACAGCCCTGGATTTGGGATTTAAGGTAAACCTTTTATCGGCGGTAAAATCAAAACGCGTGTAGGCATATTGTGCCACAACATTAATAATTAAAAGTGACGCACCAAACAGCAGCGGTTTTATCCATTTATTTCCCTTTACCATTTCCTTCCTCCTATTACGGTTTTTGTTAATCCCAGGAACAGCATGATAATTGTAATGAAATAGACCAGGTCACGTGTGTCAAGCACGCCGCGGCCCATCGACTGAAAATGTTGGTTCACACTCATCCAGGAAAAAATATCTTCGCCCAAACCCGAAGCGAAGATCTTGCTCATTGCATCAAATCCGTTATATACTATAAAACATAGAAATGCAGCTACTGCAAATGCAATCACCTGATTTTTTGTGACGGAGGAGGAAAATATTCCTATGGAACAGAAAGCACCGCCCAATAGCAAAAGGCCGATGTACGATCCTGCTACTGCTCCCCGGTCTATATTTCCATGTGGTAAACCCAGTTGGTTAACGGAATAATAATATAATAATGTAGGAATCAATGCGAATAAAATAAGCACCAGGCACGCGAAATATTTACCAAGTATAATCTGCCAGTGGGTTAGCGGTCTGCTCACCAGCAATACATAAGTACCTTCTCTGCGCTCTTCAGCAAATGAACGCATAGTAACCGCTGGTATCAAAAACATGAATAAAAATGGGCTCAGGCTAAAAAACCCATTTAGTTCTGCGTAGCCATAATCAAGAATAGAGGTGTCTGGAAAATACCAGAGGAGCAATCCTGACACCAGCAAAAAGACACCGATGGTAATATAGGCCATCAATGAGTTTAACAAACTGAACAATTCGCGTTTAAATACTGCGTACATGAAATAGGTTAACAATACCGAAGTTAAAAAAATAACAGCAATATGAAACCATTGTCTATACGCAAATAGCAAAAAAAAAGCAGCCTGTTTCCAGACTGCCTTTATGATATGAATGAAGAATATTAAATACCGAAGTTATAGGCTAATCTCAAGCCAACAAATCTCGATGTAAAGTTGTAGGACGTATTATTAAAAACCCCATCTCTGCTATTTGACCAAGATTCATATCTTGCACTTAAATCAATAGAGCCTTTATCAGATACAGGAAATTCAACGCCAACACGCGGAGTATATACAAATGCAGTCCCTGCGTTGTCACTTGTACCAAATGAAGCTCCAAGTTCACCACCAACATATAGGTTTTCAGCAAGAAAGTAGTTAATACCAGCTTTTACAGGTATAGCGCCAAAGTTCGCGAATTTAATAGTACCAGCGCCGGTATTTGCAATATCTTCACCAGTGAAGTTCATGTATCCTGCGGAAAGCGTAAAATTTAAATTTGTAACTATTGGCGCCTGGAATTGAAGTGACCCACCATATCCTAATTTATAATAATCTCCAAAATTCCCTGTTGGAAAAGCAAACTCAGCACCAATACCTAATTTCTTACCAGTCATAGCCGGGTCTTTAGTTTGTGCAGAAACATTTGAAAACGCAAACATTCCGGCAATAGCAGTTAGTAAAAATAACTTTTTCATAATATTATATTTAAGGTTTAAAGGGATCTTTATTCCCTGCACACCTTAAACAAAAAGTTGGCCAAACTTAAATTATTATACTTAGTAAAAAGAATATCAACCAGTTAAGCGCTTGAATTTTTCTTCCAGAGAGTTAGTCGAATGTTTGCTTTTAAGATCAGTCAGCTATTACAATTTACAATCCAGGCAAATTAATCAATAGCCCCACTTGTCTTTAAATAGGAGGTATCGTTCTGCTTTTTTATAGACTTCATCAGGTCAAGGTTATTCAAATTCGCTAGCTGTTCAGTCGCCATTTTTTTTAGAATTGAGTAACGCGTTTTTTTATCCAGCTGTTGTTGGATTAATATTGAATGAATACCCTCCAAATTTGACAAAACGGCAAGTTCATTGATGCTGGCAAAATCTCTTGGATTTGCCTGAGTTGATTTAAGTGACGGATTAGCCTCCCTCCAGTCTTTTGAAGTATACCCGAATACCGCCATATTGAGTATTTCCGCTTCATTTGCATATATAACACTTTCATCAGCCTTTTTTAAATCCAGTTTTGGAATGATATAATCTCTTATTGCATTGGTGTGCAGCCTGTAATTCGCTTTTGTCAATACACGCTTGACATTCCATTCCAAATTATATGTCTCCGATTCAGTCTTTTTTAATCGTTGAAACTCGGTATGAAGATATAGTTTAAATTGAGGGCTTAGCCATGATCCAAATTCGAATGCAATATCAACATGTGCAAACGTCCCTCCACCATATCTGCCGGATTTTGCAATCAACCCTTTAGCATTCGTTCGTTTAATCCATTGAGTCGGAGAAATAATAAAACTTTCGGATGTAGTAGCCATTTTAACATGGTGGAATTCCACCATGTTAAAATCAGAGTTATTAATGGTCTCCCAGGTTCCCAGGTATTCTATGGTTCTCCTTGTCCTTATCCAATTTTTAATCTGGTCATTACCCCCGAAATCTTTTGCCATATCAGTGATGCTGATGTATTCCAAATCGTCTATTCTGCTTAAAAGAATCTTACGCCCCTGTACATTTAAAATGCTATCTTTCGTCATAATTTATATAATTACGATAAAAATAATATTTACGACAAAATAAACAAAACTTAAATAATATTAATTTTCCTATAGTTTATTATATCGCGTATTTCGGAAACCAGGACAATGACGCACTAAACGTCAGCTAGCACCATGCGCATCTATACAGTTAAACGCCTGAATATTTCTTCTAGAGAGTCAGTACAATGTTTGCTTTTAAGCTCAGTCAGCAAAGAGTCTGCTACGATTCTCCCTTTATTAATGATGATAACCTGGTCACACAAAATATCAACTTCCTGCATAATATGGGTTGATAATACGACCGTCTTATTCTTGCCCAAGCTGAGAATCAGTTCCCGTATGCCAGTCAGCTGGTTCGGATCCAGACCAGTTGTAGGCTCATCCAGAATCAAAATCTTTGGATCATGAATAATTGCCTGTGCAAGTCCGACCCGCTGCTTATAGCCTTTACTTAACATGCTTATCTTTTTGTGCTGTTCATCGCCCAGCCCTACCTGCTCAATAACATCTCCGATCCTGGCAACCTTGTTTTCCAATTGATAGGTGTCGGCTACAAAACCTAAAAACTCCTTCACATACATATCCATATATAAAGGTGTATTTTCAGGCAGGTAACCCAGGATTCGTTTCATCTCCAGGCTTTGGGTCTGAATATCAAATCCACCCAGTCTTGCGCTGCCGGCCGTTGGTTCCAGACAGCCGGTGAGCATACGCATTGTTGTCGACTTACCGGCGCCATTTGGCCCCAGGAAACCAAGCACTTTGCCTGGTACGGCATTAAAAGTAATCTGATCGACTGCCTTTTGCAAACCGTATGTTTTAGATAACCCCTGTACCTGTATGCCCAACGTTTAAATTTTTAGTGGATTCTGATCGCCTGAGGGCCATCACTTTCAAAAGTAATAATTAGTCCTTACTTATTCGGTCAAAATTAACCTCAACTTTCTATATTTGCAGTATTATGGCCAAAACGAATAACGACGAACAATTTAAAAATGTGATCTCCCACGCCAAAGAATACGGTTTTGTATTTCAAAGCAGCGAAATTTATGATGGATTAAGTGCCGTGTATGACTACGGTCAATTAGGTGCCGAATTAAAAAACAATATCAAAACCTACTGGTGGAAATCTATGGTACAGATGCATGAAAACATCGTAGGAATAGATTCGGCAATATTTATGCACCCTAAAGTATGGAAAGCCAGCGGCCACGTGGACGGGTTTAGCGACCCAATGATCGACAATAAAGATTCAAAGAAACGTTACCGTGCAGACCAGTTATTAGAAGATAAGATTGCCCGTTACGAGAAAGACGGGAAAACAGATAAAGCCGCAAAACTACAGGCTGATATGGACGAAGCCCTAAAGGCAGAAAACCTTCCGCAGCTTAAAGTATTGATTGAGGAACATGAAATTGCCTGCCCCGTTAGTGGCACAAAAAACTGGACCGATGTACGCCAGTTTAACCTGATGTTCAGTACCCAGTTTGGGGCTATGGCTGAAGGTGCCGAAGAAGTATACCTCAGACCTGAAACAGCACAAGGTATATTTGTGAACTTCCTCAACGTGCAAAAATCAGGAAGGATGAAGATCCCTTTTGGTATTGCCCAGATTGGCAAAGCATTTAGAAATGAAGTAATTGCACGCCAGTTCATCATGCGTATGCGTGAATTTGAACAAATGGAAATGCAGTTTTTTGTTCGCCCGGGCGAGGAAATGAAATGGTATGCCTACTGGAAAGAAGCACGTCTTAAATGGCATACTGCATTAGGCACAGACCCCGCAAAATACAAATACCATGACCATGCAAAACTGGCGCATTACGCAAACGCGGCGGTAGACATTGAGTTTGAATTCCCTTTTGGATTTAAAGAAGTAGAAGGTATTCACAGCCGTACCAATTTTGACTTAACGCAACATCAGGAATTTTCTGGTAAGAAAATGCAATATTTCGATAATGACCTGAATGAAGATGGTAAACCTTATGGAAACTATATTCCTTACGTAATTGAAACATCGATCGGACTAGACCGCATGTTCCTGCTGACAATGATTGGTGCGTTTGAAGAGCAGGACCTAAGTGAAGGCGAGAAAACAGATAGCCGTATTGTGCTGCATTTGCACCCTTGTCTGGCGCCTGTAAAAGCGGCAATACTGCCATTAACGAAAAAAGATGGCCTGCCGGAGAAAGCACAGGCAATCATGGACGATCTGATGCTGGACTACAACGTAGTTTATGAAGAGAAAGACTCCATCGGAAAACGCTATAGACGCCAGGATGCAATAGGAACTCCTTTCTGTATTACAGTCGATCACCAGACGCTTGAAGATGACACGGTAACAATCCGCCATCGTGATAGTATGGAGCAGCAACGTATTGATATCAAATATCTTAACGGACTAATCGAAAGCAGGGTAAGCTGGAGAAACCTGCTAAAAAAATCATAGTAAATTAAAAAAACTGCAAAAGGGTCTGTCATAAAATTGATGGACCCTTTTTTTTGGTCGTTTGAAGATTAAACTATTCTACGCACTACTGGTCTCATTATTGTTATGGAGGGGAATATACACTCATACCTGATCGTAACTTAACCTATGAAATTAATCACCGTAGTTTTCCTGCTTTTTATATGTACCAATTTCACCCTAAGGGCTCAGACCAATAATTCTGACAATCTTTGGACGCAGGAGGAACTTGATAACGCGAATACCGCGAGAAATACTGACTACCTGAATGAAGAAGAAAAAAAAATAGTCTTTTATATGAACCTGGCCCGTACCGATGGTGAGAGATTTTTCAACACCTACTTTCAGGATTTTGTAAATGCCTATAATATAGATATGCAGCGTTATAGTAACTATAATGACCTGAAGGTAAACAAAAAAGACAAATACTACCGTGGATTAAAAGAAGATCTCCAGGAAATCAAAGGACTATCCTTGTTCAGCCCAGATGAAACGTTGACCTGGATAGCGCAACAACACGCAAAAGACTTGAGCAAACATAATATTGCTGGCCATAACTCCAGTGACGGGCGTACCGTTAAAGACCGCATTTCAAAGTTTTATCCAAGAAGGGCGATGGCAGAAAACCTGGCATTTGGATTTTCCAAAGGCCTGGCAAACGTATGCATGCTACTGCTGGACAAAAATGTACCCGATCTTGGCCACCGTAAAACGATACTGGGGACCGGATATAATTTAAGTCAGGTAGGTGTGAATATTAAAAGTCATCCGGGTTACCGGTACTGTGCAGTGATTGATTTTATTTCGGCACCGCCAAGCCGATAAAAAAATTGTTAATTTCGGTAAATGGGAATCTATCCCTAAATTGCGCGCCTTTATTGGATACCAAATAACCGCATGCGCAAAGCCGTACTCCGTTTTATAGATTTTTTTTACCCGCCATTTTCTAGATGGTTTTCTCTGCATACTTTCAGATATATTGTATCCGGAGGCACAAATACAGCAAGTGGTATTGTCCTGTATTTTATTATCTACAATTACGTACTGCATCAGCAGGATGTGGTTTTACCATTTCGTCCGGGGATGATAACCGCACCTGTGGCTACATTGATCATTGAAGCCCCCATTACTTTCCTTATTGGTTTTACACTGAATAAATACCTGGTTTTTACCAAATCTGATCTTAAAGGACGAATTCAGATGTTCCGCTATTTCATAGTGGTATGTACCAATCTGATGCTCAATTTTGCTATGATAAAAATCATGGTTGAGACCTTCAATTTTTACCCCACCATCTCTAAATTCATCACCACCATTGTACTTGCCGTAGCCAGTTATTTTATTCAAACACACTTCTCTTTCAAGGTGAAAAAATAAATCACCTTAAAGTAAAAGCTGGCTGTTTTTTTGATAAATGGTACCTATGGGCTTAACTTAGGAAAATTACAAATATAAATTTGGCCATGAGTGATTTTAACGACTTTAATAACCCGCAGGTAGCTAAATTACCAAGGCACCTGAGGCAGTTTATTGTAGACCAGAACTACGATAAATATACACCTGTTGACCAGGCAGTTTGGCGATATGTAATGCGTCAGAATTACAGCTACCTGAAAGACGTTGCCTATTATCCTTATATTAAAGGACTGCAGCGTGCCGGTCTCAGCATTGAATATATTCCCGATTTACAGACTATGAATGATAACCTTGGCAAACTTGGCTGGGGAGCAGTTACCGTGGATGGATTTATCCCTCCTGCGGCTTTCATGGAATACCAGGCTTACCATGTGCTGGTAATTGCGGCAGATATACGCCAGATTAATCATATTGAGTATACCCCCGCTCCTGATATTATTCATGAATCTGCTGGTCACGCCCCAATTATCGCCGACGCAGATTACAACAGTTACCTTAGCTATATTGGTTCTATCGGTGCCAAGGCTATGTTCTCTGCAAAAGACTTCGAATTGTATGAAGCCATCAGGGCACTATCCATACTAAAAGAAGCAGTAGATGCGCCTGAATATGAAATTGTCCGTGCTGAAGATCACCTCCAACAAATTGCAGATAATATGGGTGAACCATCAGAAATGGCCTTGCTTAGCAGGCTTCATTGGTGGACTGTAGAATATGGATTGATAGGCAGCCTGTCTGATCCGAAAATTTACGGCGCAGGTTTACTTTCCTCTATCGGCGAAAGCGCCAGTTGCATGATGGATACTGTAAAAAAGATACCCTATAACATAGACACTTTAAATTACGCTTACGATATTACAAAAACTCAGCCGCAGCTCTTCGTTACTGAAACATTTCAAAACCTTATTGATGTACTTGAGCAGTTTGCGGATACAATGTCTTTTAGAAGAGGTGGCACTGAAAGTGTTATTAAGGCAATAGAATCACATAACCCCGCAACCGCTGTATACAGTTCAGGGTTGCAGGTAACAGGTGTATTCAGCGATTTAGGTACTGACGAGCAAAACGAGCTTACTTTTATAAAAACAACAGGACCGTCGGCTTTGGCTGTGGCCGGTAAACAACTTGATGGACACGGAAAGTTCTATCACAAAGACGGATTTTCCTCTCCGGTGGGTAAACTTGCAGGTGTCGCAGTTGCTATGGAAGATTTCACGGAGACACAACTTCAGTCTTTTGGCATAATAGAGGGCGAAAACACCTCCCTGCTTTTTGAAAACGGGATTCGGGTAAACGGCAAATTAAGATCAATCGTCCGTCACCAAGAAAAAATAGTCCTTCTTGTTTTTGACGACTGCACAGTTAAAGAGGGTAACGGTAATGTTTTATTTCAGCCTGAATGGGGAACATATGATATGGCTGTAGGTGAAAAAATTGTGTCAGTTTTTAATGGGGCGGCTGATAAAGACGCATTTGAAGAAATTACACATGTCAGTGACAAACAAACGGTAAAAATAACATATGATGCACTGACGGCAGATTTACATCAGATATATAAAAGTATCCGGTTAATCAGAGAAACCAGCGGGCACCAAGAGCAACTGCCTGCGTTGTTCGGGCAATTGAAAACAAAACACCACCGCGACTGGTTAGGAGCATTGGAAATACTCGAAATACTGCACTATACAGGTGCTTTTCCAGACCTGGAAAAAGAGGTAAGAATTTACCTAGAGGGGAAAGCCTCAGACGAAACCGACCATAAGAAATTAATAAATGACGGGCTGCATGTTATTGCAAACCCGGTTACACAGCTAATTACAGAAGAAGACTAACATGAACATCGTATTAACAGGAGCCAGCAGTGGAATAGGATTTGAAGCCGCACTAGAATTTACCCTGAAAACAGAAAACAAGGTAGTTTGCATTGCCAGATCTGCCGATAAATTAAGAAAACTGCTTGAAATTGCGCGGGGAATAAATCCTGATTGCACCTTGTTACCAGTTGAATTTGATATTGTAAATGACGACTATGCAGCATTAGTACCGTTTTTATCCCAACGTTTAGGAACAGTAGATATCCTGATCAATAACGCTGGTTCACTGATAAATAAACCATTTCTGGATACCACCGCAGATGACCTGAACGAAATGTTCCGCAGCAATGTGACCGGACATTTCAATATGATTAAAAACCTGCTGCCACTAATGCCGGGCGGAAGTCACATTGTAAATATTGGCAGCATGGGCGGTTTCCAGGGCAGTGTTAAATTCCCTGGTTTGGTGGCCTATTCATCCAGCAAGGCAGCCTTGCACACCCTGACAGAATGCCTGGCGTTTGAACTGGCGGAAACGGGTGTCAAGATAAATTGTCTGGCACTTGGATCTGCGCAAACCGAAATGCTGGAAGCCGCATTTCCTGGTTATCAATCTCCGGTAATGGCTTTTGAAATGGGTAAATATGTGGCCGATTTCGCATTAACGGGACACAAATTCTTTAATGGCAAGATCATTCCTGTGGCAGTAACTACTCCATAAATTAAAATGGGACATTTGCCCTATTGATATTTTTTTTAATATCTTTAGGGCATAACATATGAAAAAAAGTCTTGTTCTATTCTGTTTTATCGTCTTCTTTGCCGGGTCAGGCAGCGCACAGACAGTACCGCAAAAATACCGCGACTTATTGCAGAAACTCAATTCCCACTTTGAGCCGGAAACACCGGCAGGCAAGCTGATCAGCTTTGCTAAAACTATGATCGGGGTACCTTACAAATATGCCTGCAGCAACCCTTCGATTGGTTTTGACTGCTCCGGTTTTGTGAGTTACGTATTTCACAACTTCGGCTTTGACGTTCCGCGGTCCTCCACGGAGTTTAATGTTGCAGGAAGGCCGATTAAGTTGGAAAATGCGAGGGTGGGTGACGTACTTGTTTTTACCGGAACCAATCCAAGAAGGCGCGTTGTTGGACATGTTGGGATTATTGCCGATATCGAAGGCGATACCATACACTTTATCCATTCAACCTCAGGCAAAGCACATGGAGTTACTATTACCACCCTCAATGCTTACTACAAGAGCCGGCTGCTGAAGGCGGTAAGTATTCTTTAATTGTTAACTTTCCAATAAGACAACTTTCAGGGCGTTGAGGACCTCGTCATTTCTGAGCATTTCCCTTGCCAGTTCGTGCAGTTCACGCTGACGGTTTACCGCATCTCCAATCGTAGCATCCAATACCTCTTTTACAGCAGGAATATTCCTTATCATGTCTATATCTTCTTCGGAAGGAATTTCCTCCACATTACCAAGTTTACCAAGATCGTTGCCTGTAAGCACATATGAATTTCTAACACCGCTTGGCAGCGCATCCACCCCAATACCCAGAGTAGTAAGTGGTTTGGCTACCTTAAATAGGTTCTCAGGTGTCACCCGGCAGTACCAATCGCCCCCCAGCCGTGCCACCAGGTCTATCTTTACCTGATCAATCTTGCCCTCATTGTCCAGAATCGCTTCACTCACATGAATCAGTTTCACTTCGGCAAGAACCAGGTTGCCCGCACCGGGATTGTCGCCAAGATGGATTACCTCTTTCACCACACACTCCAGCTGCACCGGGGCCTCTGCAACGCGGGGCGGTTTCACCAGAACGGAGGGCAGCATTGTAAACCCAGCCTTTTCAAATTCATTTACACCTTTTGCATATTCCGTGCTACTCAGGCTCATTTGCTGAACCATTGGGTAATTTACTATATTGATCACACATTCCTTTACCTCCAAAATGTTTTCCAGTGTATGTTTCGTTGTATTATCACGTACCCTCCTTGCCGGAGAAAATATACACAGCGGAGGGTTAGTGCTGAACATATTGAAAAAACTAAAAGGACTCAGATTAATATTTCCGGCAAGGTCGATTGTGCTGGCAAAACAAATAGGCCTCGGCGCAATTGCATATTGCAAATAGTTTTGCAGCTGCGCCGGGCTTAATTCAGAAACGTCAATTGTGACCATTATTTTTTTAATGCTAATATGGAGAAATCTGTATCCGCTTTACGAATCGTATTACTTAACCTGCCCAGACCCGTGATTTCCATTTCTACCACGTCGCCATCCTGCAGCCATTGTACAGTATAGTCCGGATCATTCAATAATCCTGTACCATTAAGTTCAAGAAAACATCCCGTACCTACCGTACCAGAACCGATGACATCACCAGGTAAAATATCTGTACCATAGGCGCATCGTTCAATAATCTCGGCAAATGTCCAGTCCATATCGGCCATGTTACCTGCGGAAACCTGTTTACCGTTCACCGTACAGGTCATCGCAAGGTTATAGGCATTTCCGGTATGCCCATCTTTAGCTGCAGTTTTATAAGCTTCCAGTTCATCAGGAGTTACAAGCCAGGGACCAATTACGGTAGAGAAATCTTTACCTTTTGCGGGCCCCAGATTTAACAGCATTTCTTCCAATTGCAGCGTTCTTGCACTCATATCATTCATTATCATATAGCCTGCGATGTATTGATCTGCTTCTGCAGCAGTAATATTTCTACCTTTTTTACCGATAACCACAGCAACTTCCAGTTCAAAATCAAGTTTCTGAAAATGGTCTGGCATACACTCTATTTCACCGGGCCCACTGATGGCATTATGATTGGTAAAATAAAAAATTGGATACTGGTCAAATTCCGCAATCATGTCAACCTTTCGGTTTCGGCGTGCCGCAGCAACATGCTGACGGAAAGCGTAGCCGTCACGACAAGAGGAAGGATGCGGAACAGGCGCAATAACTTCATAAAATGCTTCCTCTTTTGGTTCAATCTCTCCCGACTTTATCTTTTTATCGATCGCCAGGGCGCGTTCCATCAGTACATCAGCATCGTTTAAGAACGAGCTCATGTCATTAGGTATTTGCTTGTCACATGAATTCAGGTTATAAATGTGACCGTTCACGAAAACACCCAGGTGTTCCCTGTCTTCTGTTTTATAGGATACTAGTTTCATATATCGTTTATGTTTGGTAGCTCTTTTAATGTGATCTGATATCAAAGCTAGAGATTTTGGCGGGAATATGATTAAATCAACAACAATTAGAATGCAAGGATAATTTTGATTCCTGCTGATTTAATTCTTAAATTAGCACACGCAATATGACAAACAGCTGCCTAAAATATCAGGAACGCATCGCAAGCCAGGTTCTGGCTTCGTTCAGGTATGCTATGCTTTCAAAGCTCATATTTGCCCAATATTCCATTTAAGCTTTTCCCTTAAGCATACGCACAGTTAGCGCTATCGCCTTTCTGTACATCCGATATTTTAACCAATATAATCCTAAAGTTATGCCTATTTATCATACCTTAGGTACCATCCCGCCCAAAAGGCACACCGTTTTCCGTAAACCAAACGGCGAACTCTATGCAGAGGAACTGGTATCCACAGAAGGTTTTTCAAGCCTCTACTCGCTTGTTTATCACTGTCATCCCCCAACCATTGTCAAATCCCTGGGCGAACCCTATTCGGTAGAACCAAAAATCGCACGGGAAAAACACCTGAAACACACCTCGCTGATTGGATTTAACATTGCGCCAGAGGATGATTACCTGAAAAGCAGAAAACCGGTATTGGTAAACAGTGACCTGCACATTGTTCTGGCAGCGCCCAGAAAATCTATGACAGATTACTTTTACAAAAACAGCCAGGCAGATGAAGTAATCTTCATCCACGAAGGATCGGGCACATTAAAAACCGGATTCGGCAAAATCCGTTTTGCCTATGGCGACTACCTTGTGGTACCAAGAGGAACAATTTATCAGATGGAGTTTGATTCAGAGAAAAACAGGCTATTTATCGTTGAAAGTTTTAGCCCAATCCGTTCACCAAAAAGGTACAGAAATGAATACGGGCAGCTCATGGAACACTCACCGTACTGCGAACGGGACATCAGGCGTCCGGCTGATCTGGAAACAAATGACGAGAGAGGGGACTTCAAGGTGCTGATCAAAAAACAAGGACTAATATACCCTTACACCTACGGTACCCATCCATTTGATTTTGTAGGATGGGACGGTTTTCACTATCCATGGGCTTTCTCCATACATGATTTTGAACCCATCACCGGCCGCCTCCACCAACCCCCTCCTGTACATCAGACTTTTGAAGGGCACAATTTTGTCATCTGCTCGTTCGTTCCCCGCAAATACGACTACCATCCCCTGTCGATCCCAGCCCCATATAACCATAGTAACGTAGATAGTGATGAGGTGCTCTATTATGTAGATGGAGATTTCATGAGCAGGAAAAGTGTTGTAAAGGGCCAGATAACACTTCATCCCGGCGGAATCCCACACGGCCCACACCCGGGAACAGTTGAAAAATCAATTGGCAAAGAAAAAACTGAAGAACTGGCGGTAATGATAGATCCCTTCCGTCCGCTCATGCTCACAGCAGATGCAGTGAATATTGAAGACGAAAGTTATCATAAAAGCTGGCAGATTAACATAGAATAATATTTCAAAAACATTAAAAAAACAAAACACCATGCAAACACAATTTGTAGAAAAAGACACCGCAACAATAGATTTTCTTCCATTAAACGGAACGGACCATGTTGAAATGTATGTAGGAAATGCAAAACAATCAGCACATTTTTATAAAACCGCTTTCGGATTCCATAGTGTTGCCTATGCAGGTCCGGAAACCGGATTAAGGGACAGGGCTTCTTACGTGTTACAGCAGGGAAAAATCAGGCTGGTATTGACCACTCCACTCAAGTCTGACGGCACAATTATGGAGCATGTAAAAAAACACGGCGACGGAGTGAAAATCCTGGCACTTTGGGTAGATGATGCCTATAAATCATACGAAGAAACAGTTAAACGCGGTGCCCGTTCCTATCAGGAACCGCAAACATTAACGGATGAATTTGGAGAGGTACGGACTGCTGGTATTTACACCTACGGTGAAACGGTACATCTTTTTGTAGAGCGGAAAAATTATACCGGCGCATTCATGCCCGGATATGTTGCTATTGAAGGTGGCTATCAGCCAGATACTACAGGCCTCCTGTATATAGACCATTGTGTAGGAAATGTTGGATGGAACAGGATGGATGAAGCCGTGAAATGGTATGAAGAGGTGATGGGTTTCAAAAACATCCTGTCATTTGACGATAAACAGATCAATACCGAATACTCGGCATTAATGAGTAAGGTGATGAGTAACAAAAATGGGTATGTTAAATTTCCAATCAACGAACCGGCGGAAGGCAAAAAGAAATCACAAATCGAAGAATATCTGGAGTTCTATGAAGGAGAAGGCGTTCAGCATATAGCTGTTGCTACGCACGATATCATCAGTACCGTTAGGGAGATGAAAAAACGTGGTGTAGAATTCCTGAGCCCTCCTCCCCGTGCCTATTATGAAACTTTACTGGAAAGGGTTGGCCAAATTGATGAGGATATCGCACCATTACAGGAACTTGGTATTCTGGTAGATCATGACGAAGAAGGATACTTGCTCCAAATATTCACAAAGCCTGTGCAGGACCGTCCCACGCTCTTCTTTGAAATTATACAACGGAAAGGGGCCCAATCTTTTGGTGCCGGAAATTTCAAGGCGCTATTTGAATCCCTGGAACGTGAGCAGGAGCTACGGGGAAATCTATAAATACGGCAAATCTTTATAACAGACGCGTTATCCACCGTTCTGGTCATCCCAAATGACCAGAACGGTTTTTTTATTTCTATTGCCATCAATGGAATAATTTAAGTACTTTCGAAAATCATCTGCAACATTAGAGGCATGTCGGGCAATATTTTACAAAGAATTCAGGTATTTGCGGTTCATCTCGGCATTGCTTTCAAGCTGTTTCAAAAAAATGACCCGCTTAGACTGGCGGGGGCCACAGCTTTTTTTACCAACTTTGCATTGCCACCTATTCTGTTGATACTCATTAGGCTGTTCGGCTTTTTCATTGACAGGAAGATATTGGTTACCAGGATATTTGAGCGCCTCTCCAATATTTTAGATGAAAGCAGCACTGCCCAGATCAGACAGACACTCAGAAACATCAGGGGTATGGATCATCAATGGTACGCTACGCTGATCAGCTTTATCTTCTTTCTTTTCGTCGCTACTACCCTCTTTGCGGTAATAAAAAACTCAATGGATCAGATCTGGTCTATTGGAATAAAAGAGCATTCCGGTTTTTTATTCAAACTAAAAATCCGTGCCAGGTCTTTTGTAATTATCATGGTGGCAGGGATGCTGTTTTTTGTAGGCATACTTACAGACAGTATTCAGGCATTCATAGGACCGTATATCAATACGGCAGCACCATCTGCGGGAAGGGTATTCCTCAGCGCACTTAATCAGGTACTTTTTATTGGTATTGTTACTACCTGGTTTACAGTCTTGTTCCGATTTTTAACCAGTGGGAGGCCCACGTGGAAATCAGCATTAAGGGGTGGTTTACTCACAGGTATATTGTTCACTTTAGGCAAATACATACTACGGATTGCATTGCCTTTGAGTAACATCGGAAATATCTATGGCGCATCAGGATCTATCGTGCTGATCATGCTTTTTGTCTTCTATTCCTCTTTTATATTTTACTTTGGTGCCTGCTTTGTTAAGGTATTAAGTGATGCCAAAGAAACTCCCATACGCCCCATCAAAGGGGCGTTTAATTATGAGATTAAGGAGGTTTAACAACAATTTAATTGATTTCCTGTACAGCTGACTGTTCAAATCCATGCATTTCAAATACCGCCAACTGGTTAAGCAGGTTATAGTGCAAAGTGCCAAAGAAATTTATTATCCCTTCTTTATTCTTGCCTTCTATACAGATGCTCTCCCTGGATACCGCCGGGTGTTTAAAAAACTGGCCGGCTAACACTTCTTCGTCCTGAATTTTAATGTCAGCAATATCGATAGCGTACTGTTTCATTAGCAATAAAAAACTGGTTCCGTTTAATAATAATTCTTTGATATTCATAGCGGTTCAGGAGTTAGTATGGATTAATAAATCAGCAAATTTAACGCCAAAAAAAGGGTAATCCTGTCTGGATTACCCTTTAAATTTGCTAAAACGATATACTATCCTAGAAAAGCCTCAAGGCAAGTCCAAGTGTGAATAAATTTAATCTTGTGTCGTCATAACCAGATTTGCCGATTTTGGACAGACCTGTCTCATATCTCAGATCCAACCCCAATTTGCCGAAATCAAACCCCGTTCCAAATTGCCATGCAACCGCCTGATTTTTAAAATCACCTCTGAAAACATTCCCTGTCGCATCACCCAATGATTGTTTGTCGTCAAGAATAAAAGAAACAACCGGACCAGTGTTAAAACGCAAACCAATACCAGCCGCGCCTATTTTTGTACCGATCAACAAAGGAACGTCTACACTGGTAAACCTCACTTTATTTTTCAAGCCGACATCGTTCTGTAATGTGGTGTTCTTACCAGCAACATAAAGTTCTGGCTGGAAATGTATACCGGCTGCGCCAATACGTGCCCAAACCCCCGCATAATAACCTGATCGGTTATCGCTGCTCAACGTATTGTCTGTTGTTAACTTAGAAAGGTTAGTACCACCTTTAATACCGAATTGGAAGGTTGGTAATATCTGGCTAAATGCCACCGCACTAAAGCAGATAAAGAAAGCTGATAGTATGATTTTTTTCATATACTTAATATAATTTATGATTCCCGGCAAAACTATACATAATATTTCACCAATATGATTTAATCTCAATAATCAATCCATATTCATCGAAAAGACAAATTCAAAGCATATTTACACACTTAACTATACAAAAAAACCCCTTAAAAGGGGTTTTTTATATGTTATTAGTGTCCTGTAGCTTCATCAATTACCTGCTGTTCTTTCAGGGCCTCTACATTGTTTTTGCTACCAAAGTTTTGCGTTTTATCAGCAAAGTACTCCAGTATCCCAACAATTGTGTCCAGATTGTCTGCAACCCGTTGGTGCATATCCGGAAGATCCTGATCAAGTCTTTTATCACTCAGTTCAATGTTATCTACTTCAATTTTTCCTATTTTTTGAATAATTGCCTGCTGCGAGTGTTGTAAGTCTTCTAATTCTCTTACAATTTTCTCCATCAATTCAAACTTCTTTAAAGTATCCATATCATTAAATTTTAATTTCCTAATTAATTACTATCAGTAACTAACCAATTATCCTGCCAGTAATTGTATGCCAGGATCAGAAAAGACACAAATGATTACTTTTGAAGTAGCCTTGCTACATATTTGCCAATAATATCAAATTCCAAATTAACGGTGTCGCCAACATTTACCTCCTGCAGATTGGTATGCTCAAACGTATAGGGAATGATAAATACAGAAAATTCATCATTGGCAGAATTCACTACTGTAAGACTTATTCCATTTACACAAACAGAACCCTTCTCAACAGTCACGTTTCCTGTTCCTCCCTCATATTTAAAGCGGTACTCCCAGCTCCCGTCCAATTCTTCTCTCTTGATACATATTGCAGTCTGGTCTACGTGCCCCTGTACAATATGTCCGTCCAGCCTGCCGTTCATCTGCATACAACGTTCCAGATTTACCCTCATACCCTTTGCAAGGAATTTGAGATTTGTTTTTTCCAGCGTCTCCTGTATTGCAGTGACAGTATGTGTATGATCTGTAAGCCCAACCACAGTAAGGCATACGCCATTATGGGCCACACTCTGATCTATTTTTAGTTCATTACTCAGGCCGGACTCAATAGTATAATGAATATTAGTACCTTCTTCAACTACATTGTTAACCGTTCCAAACGTTTCTATAATCCCTGTAAACATATTTTGTTAATATTTCTTCCGGTTCCTTAACCAGTTATTTTGTTTCTCATCAAACACCGGTGCGGTAACCGCAGCCCTGCTTTTCTTCAACTGCTGCAAAGCTATAATAGCAGCCATCAGCGCTTCATCTTCGTCTCCGGCTTCTGGTGTTCCCGGACGCAAATACTTGGCTACAAAATGTGTATCAAAATTTCCGGAGACAAAGGCCTCGTGTTCCAGTACAAATTTACCAAAGTTCAATGTAGTTTGGATGCCAGTAATGTCATATTCTGCTATTGCACGGAGCATGCGTGCAATAGCCTCCTGCCGGTTACTGCCATACGCAATTAATTTAGCAATCATCGGATCATAGTATACCGGAATCTCCATTCCCTCCTCAAAGCCATCGTCTATACGTACACCGTTTCCCTTAGGTGTATTGTAAGTTTTTAAGGTTCCGATATCCGGCATGAAATTTTGCTCAGGATCTTCTGCATACACCCTTAACTCAATTGCATGGCCAATAATCTTCAGATCTGCCTGAGTAAAGGAAAGGACTTCACCGCGTGCGATTTTAATTTGTTCCTTCACCAAATCTAAGCCGGTGATCATTTCAGTCACCGGATGTTCTACCTGCAGGCGGGTATTCATTTCAAGGAAAAAGAAATTCAGGTTATCATCTAATATAAATTCGACTGTTCCGGCTCCTGTATAGTTTACAGATCTTGCCACATCAACCGCACAACTCCCCATTCTAGCCCTGATTTCAGGAGTCAACACACTGGAAGGTGCCTCTTCTATCACCTTCTGATGTCTCCGCTGAATGGAGCACTCGCGTTCAAAAAGATGTACAATATTTCCATGCATATCGCCAAGCACCTGTATTTCTATGTGTCTTGGGGAAGAAACATAACGTTCAATAAAAACTGCCCCGTCACCAAAGGCCGATTTCGCCTCACTCACGGCCAGGTGCATTTGCTCTTCAAACATCTCCAGATTGTCAACAATCCTCATACCCTTACCGCCGCCGCCTGCAGCAGCTTTGATTAAAATGGGAAACCCGATTTCAACGGCCCTTATCTTGGCTTCATCCAGATCAGTAATCGCCTCTTCCGTTCCAGGAACCAATGGGATATTGTACTTTAATGCTGCTGCTTTGGCCGTCAACTTATTGCCCATCACTGCCATTGCCTCTGGGCTGGGACCAATCAAAATAAGGCCTGCTTGTTTCACCATTACAGCAAATTCTGCATTCTCCGACAAAAAACCATACCCCGGATGAATTGCATCTGCCCCTGTAACCCGGCATGCCTCAATAATCTTTTCGCCCAGAAGATAGGAAAGGCTGGCTGCAGCCGGTCCGATGTTAACGGCTTCGTCCGCATAACGTACATGCAGTGCTTCCCTATCCGCATCAGAAAATACGGCTACCGTTTTAATACCCATTTCTTTTGCGGAGCGCATTATCCGAAGTGCAATTTCTCCCCTGTTGGCAATTAAGACTTTGTTCATGAAATATTATTTAGAGGTCCGGGCAGGCCTGAGTTCAGCGATAACTGCAACAGCACGAGCTATCATTTCCGGGCCGATATTTAAATGGGTGACAAAACGTATAGTATATTGTCCTGTAGTTCCGCATAATATTCCTTTCTCACGCAAACTGTTCACCACAGATGTGGCACTATACCCCTCTGCTACCTTAAAAATGACGATATTGGTTTGTACCGGTACCACTTGATCTACAAAATCGGCCGCCAGCAATGCGTCAGATAGTAATTTCGCGTGCATATGGTCTTCGGTAATTCTGCTTACATGATGATCCAGGGCATAGATTCCAGCTGCTGCAAGGAACCCGGCCTGTCGCATACCGCCTCCAAAAGCCTTGCGGATTTTTTTCGCTTTATGGATGGTTTCTTTTGAAGCCAACAGAACAGAACCCACAGGTGCCCCCAATCCTTTAGAAAGGCAAACCGAAATGCCGTCAAAAAACTGACCATAATTGTGGGCAAGGTCTCCCGTATGCGCCAGGGCATTAAATATCCGGGCCCCATCCAGATGAAGTTTCAGTCCGTTTTGTTTACACAATTCATATATTGGCTCGATCTGCTGAAGCGTGTAACATGCCCCACCACCCTTGTTCACTGTGTTTTCCAAAACCACTAAACTGGAGTTCGGATAATGTATATTATCCTCGTTGATTTCAGGCGCGATCATTTCAGGGCTTATAATCCCCCTGGGCCCTTCGAGCAATCTAACCGATGCCAGAGAGTGATAAGCTATCCCACCTCCCTCATAGCGGTAAACGTGGGCCGTCTGATCGCATATTACCTCGTCCATAGGCTGTGTAAAGCATTTGATAGCAATCTGATTCGTCATTGTCCCCGAAGGGCAAAAAAGGCCAGCTTCCATATTAAACATCCTGGCGAGCTTGTTCTCAAGTTCAGCGACGGTCTCGTCCTCACCATATACATCGTCACCTACTTTGGCATTTATCATTGCCTCCAGCATCCCGGCTGTAGGAACAGTTACTGTATCGCTTCTAAAATCTATTTTATCAGTCATATCATCATATAGGATTATTACAAATATTACATTTTTCTTTATCCTTTTTTGTTTGAAGGCGAAATTATTACAAAATGCCATATAAAATTCTTTAATATCTATATATGAGGATTTTAAAATTCAACGATTTGATATTATTAAAGAATATAATGACATTTGACATCCCAATTAAAATTTAAAAAATTTGGAATTTAAAATAACTAATGTAATTTTAGCTTAGTGTTATTTTAACAATATGTATATAAGTTAGATGTAACACACTGTTTAATAAAGACTTGATAACTTCGCATTTATTGTTCTGGCACGGGTTATGCAGGAAAATAGCCAATATATGTGAATAATAAGCCTGTTAAAGGAGATAATTTAATGATTTAAAGTCCGCCACGGCGGTTATTGGATATAATATATTTTACTAAAAATATTCTTATGAAGAGAGAAAGATTAAAAGTGTCACTGTTATTTACTTATACCCCAAAAAAAACAAATTAAGATGATAGTTATTGCAGATGGTGGTTCAACCAAAACCAATTGGTGTTTAATTAATGAAGCTGGTAGAAAAATTCTTTTTAATACCGAAGGTTACAATCCGTATTTTTCAGATACAGATTACATTATCGGTTCTTTAAAAAAGTCTTTACCGGATCATTTAGAGACAGATAAACTGACAGAAGTATATTATTACGGTGCCGGCTGTTCAACAGATGCCAAGAAAAAAATCGTGGCAGATGCAATGGCGCAGGTATTTGTTAATGCTGAAATCAATATTGGCCATGATTTGCTGGCATCCTGCAGGGCATTATTAGGTGATGAGCCTGGCTTCGCCGCAATTCTGGGTACGGGTACAAATTCCTGCCTGTACGACGGAACCGACATTACTTTAAATATCGACTCTTTGGGGTATTTCCTTGGTGACGAAGGAAGCGGATGTTTTATCGGAAAACGTATTCTCAGTGACTACATGAAAGGTTATATGCCTAAGGGACTTAGAGAAAGTTTTTACGACAATTTCGCTTTAACCAACGAAGACATTTTCGACCACATCTACAATAAGCCCTTGCCAAACCGTTTCTGTGCTGGCTTCAGTAAATTCCTTTATGATTTCAAAGATAATTATGAAGATTATACGTTTTCAACTGTAGAATACGCATTTACAGCATTTTTTGAAAACCTGGTAATTCATTACCCCAACTATAAAGATCATAAGTTGAACTGTATAGGTTCTGTAGGTTATAGTTTCAGGGATATCCTCAGCATCGTAGCTGACAGATATGAAATGGGGGTTGGCAAAATCATCCGCTCTCCTATAGATGACCTGGTTGACTACCACATGCACTCAAAGAAGTTAGCTAAATAGTACTACTTCTACATATTCAATAAAAAACCCGGCTGCTTTCGCTGCCGGGTTTTTTATTGTTCCTTTCAGGATTAAAACGAAATCTCTTTTCCAAACAACTTACCATATTTCCGCTTATCAAACCGGTATAACGTGGCCGCCCGGAATGAAACGCCTTTTTGCTTCTCATTCAGATCTTTCAGCAAGTTGAAACTGAGCATTTTTTTTCTGAAATTCCTTTTATCAAGCTTTTTACCTAAAATTACTTCATATACATTTTGTAGTTGTGTCAAAGTAAATTTCTCAGGCAGCAGTTCAAAAACAATTGGCTGATGTTTAATTCGCCTCTTGATCTTTTCAAGTCCCTGGTCAAATATTTTCTGATGGTCGAAGGCCAGTTTCGGCAATTCCTTCACATTAATCCAATGTGCCTGTTTTGCATAATTGCTGATTGGTTTTAAGGCTTTATCGCCCCCAAGCCTAAGCATTGCATAATAAGCCACAGAAATAATCCTTCCCTGTGGGTGTCTGCCGATGTCACCAAAAGTATAAAACTGCTCCATGTAGACATTTTCTATACCTGTAAGTTCGTGCAGAATTCTGGAGGCCGATTGGTCCAGGCTCTCGTTTTCGCTTACCAGGTTTCCCGGTAAAGCCCACCAGTCTTTAAAAGGTTCTTCGTTCCGCTCTATCAGCAGAATTTTTAATTCTCCTTCATCAAATCCGAACAAAATACAATCTATTGAAAAGGTGGAATTAAATTGTGGTAAGACTTCTATCAAAATATTAAATTTTATTTTTACAATATCTGGTTAATTTTTCAACTTCACAATTTCTAAAAACCCAATTAAGACCCTTTAAAAGCATGATGTGATTCTCAAAAATATTATAAAAAATTGATTCTCACCTTTTTTCTCCCTTTTTTAGGGGCCGGAATGGTGCCCGTAAATGTATAAAATCTTTCTGTTAAATGTCAATAGCAAACATCACAAGAAAAATTCAGCAATTAAAGTAACACCATTAATTTATTGGGGTACAACTTCATTTGCATACCTTGGCAGTGAGATCCGTATAATAATACTATAGCACAAGGTAGCTACTTTAGCAGATATTCAGTGTACCAGCCTCCCTTCTGAGCTCCGGAAAAACTAAAGAAAGGCATTCTGTATGATGTTATTGAACGGTTCAAATTTTTAAAAGAGGAAGCAAATTAATATACTTGCCTGCGATTTGGACAAAAAAAATCAAATAAATTACTTAGTGTAAAATTTACACGTTATATTCGTATCCTATAAGATGAGACCAAATATCAAAAATATAGCCGTTTTAACCTCAGGGGGTGATGCTCCTGGAATGAACGCATGCATTAGAGCAGTTGTACGCACCGGCATATACAATGGTATAAATATGTTTGGGGTGCTGCAGGGGTATCAGGGATTAATAACAAACAATATCATTCCCATGGATGCCCGTTCGGTGAGTGGTATTATCCACATGGGTGGAACAATATTAAAAACCGCACGTTGTTTAGAATTTAAAACAGAGGAGGGTCTTGACCTTGCCTTTGAAAACCTAAAGAAACACGACATCGACGCACTGGTAGTAATTGGTGGTGATGGTACGTTTACGGGTGCCCGTCGTTTTGCGCAAAAACATAACGTAAGCGTAATAGGCGTTCCAGGCACAATAGACAATGACCTGTATGGTTCTGACTTTACCTTAGGCTACGATACCGCGATCAATACCGTGATTGAAGCAATTGATAAAATCAGGGACACGGCCGATGCACATGACAGGCTGTTCTTCGTTGAAGTAATGGGCCGCGATTCTGGATGTATAGCATTGAGAAGTGCTATTGCTTGTGGAGCGGAGGCCGTTTTGCTTCCTGAAAAGACTACCAGCATTGATGAACTGATCAAACAACTTGAAATTGGTGCATCAACCAAAAAATCATCAAGCATAGTTATAGTATCTGAAGGCCACAAGCAGGGAGGCGCTTATGACATTGCCAAACATGTGAAGGAAAAATTTGATCACTACGATACAAAAGTTACCATTCTTGGGCATTTACAACGCGGAGGCAGCCCAAGCAGTTTCGACCGTATCTTAGCGAGCAGACTGGGATATGCAGCTGTAAATGAACTGTTAAAAGGCACTACGCAATCAATGGTTGGACTAAGGGGAAATGAAATTAACGTAACCAGTCTCGATGAGGCACTTACTGAACATAACTTCAAACTCGAAAACGATCTTTTAGAAATGACACACGTTTTATCCATCTGATATGATAGCAGTAGTATATAGTGGCACCAAAACTGCGATCTGGAAAATAGCAAAAGAGGGCAAGTTGATAGCCGAGTGCAGTATGCCAG
>Ga0308164_10001411_pt1 | contig 28311 bp, 32 predicted proteins | sample PhyTR2_FD_201031 | JGI IMG/M metagenome (GOLD analysis project Ga0308164, IMG submission 201031) | Phyllosphere microbial communities from UC Gill Tract Community Farm, Albany, California, United States - DLSLT.R2 | ecosystem: Host-associated > Plants > Phyllosphere > Unclassified | place: USA... | reverse complement strand
CTTAAATGACGATGAACTTATCAGGGAGGCCAAGACGCTGCGGTGGATCGCCCCACTGTTTGCAGGTGCAATGATAGGTTTAATTATTGTGAGCGTTCTCCGTATAGTCAGCAAAGGCTTTAGTGCCAGCTCAATTACTCCTGTGGTGTTTATCCCACTTTTCATAAGTTCTTTAATTAAGTGGGATAAAGTAAAAAAAGAAATGAAGCTCAGGAATTTATTATAAGTATTTTATAGAAAACGAACCCTTTATATGTTAGCCCTTACCGAACAGTTTAACAGCATTTCCAAACAATATGACGAGCAGAGAAAATATCTGATCCCCTGCCTGAATGATTTTTATAAAAGCTGCCTGCCCATTATTGACAGTTTGCCGCCAAATAGCAAAGTGCTGGATATGGGTGCTGGTACCGGATTGTTCTCGCAATACATCTATCTGCATAAAAACGAATTTCAATTTACCCTCACAGACATTTCTCTCGACATGCTTGCTGTAGCAAAACAACGCTTTGCCGGTCTGGATAACTTTGAATTTGACACTTACGATTTTACTGAGGGACCAGTCACTCAGAAGTACGATCTCATTATTTCTGCCCTGGCAATCCACCATCTCGAAGACGAGGAAAAAGAAACCCTGTATCAATATGCTTTTGATGCCCTTAACGAAGGGGGTATCTTTATTAATGCAGACCAGGTGCAGGGCCGCAGTTCATGGTTTGATGATTTTTATAAGTCGAACTGGAAAGAAACGGTAATCCACTCCGGGCTGGAGCAGGATGCAATTGACCGCGCCTTTGAACGGATTAAACTTGACAAGTTTGGCAAGCTGGAAACACAATTGCTCATGTTAGAAAAGGCCGGTTTCTATGCAACCGACTGCATTTACAAGTCTAACAACTTCGCAGTAATGGCGGCCCTCAAAAAATAATAATATCAGCAATGATCATCAGATGAAGTTTATACAAAGTTCCAACCCTCCCTTGCCGGTGTATCAACTGGAGGCAGATGATTTAACGGGCAACAAGAATTTCAGGGTCTATAATTTTGAAGGCACTCTTCCTGATCATTCAGAGCTATATATCCCTCATAGAAAAGACCACTTTCTGCTGGTATTTGTACGTCATATAGACGGAAAGAACTGGATAGATTTAACTCCATATACCTTAAAGGACAATACATTTTACTTTGCCAGTCCCGGTCAGGTAATTGTTAAAGAGGCCTTCAAAGAAATGTGGAGTACAGGTATTGCATTTACAAATGAATTTCTGGCACTTCAGGATTCTTCAACCCTGGCAAACCTGCCCATCATCAGGCATAAGAACCAGGGCAATGAGCTGCTGCTTAATGATGCCGATATTGTATTCGTAGAAGATATGCTTGTCAAAATCAATGCTGAATATCAGCAGCCTGGTGAATGGCAACATCAAATGCTTTCTGCATATATGACGGTTTTTTTAACCTATCTGAGCCGGCTTTACACGGAACAATATCCAAATATCATAGTTACAGCAGACCAGCTTCTAGTAAAACGTTTTCAATCTAAAATAAATGAGAACTTTCATCAATTGCATGAAGTGGTAGAATATGCTTCACTCTTAAATATTTCGGCAGGTCATCTGAGTGATGTGGTAAAAATGCAAAGCGGTAAGCCTGCCATCAAACATATACACGAAAGATTAATTCTGGAAGCGCAAAGGCTGCTATTTCATACCGAAGACACTTTGAAAACGATAGCCTTTGAACTTGGGTTTTCAGACCCCTCCTACTTTAACCGCTTTTTTAAACGGGAAACTGAATTTACACCTGCAGGGTACCGGGAAGAAATCCGCAAAATGTACCATTAACTCCGTTCGATGTGTCAGTATTGCCAGAAAAAGATCTCCTAGTTTTGTAATCAAATAAATGACGTATGAAAAAAGTATTAATTACAGGAGCTAACAAAAGCATTGGCTTTGAAACCGCAAGACAATTATTAAAGCTTGGATATTATGTTTATCTGGGTAGCCGTGATCTGCAAAAAGGCGAAGAAGCAGTTAATCAATTGAAAGCTGAAGGCTTTGATCAGGTAGAACCGCTTGAAATTGACGTAAACGATCAGCAATCTATTATCCAGGCGAGGGAAGTGCTGGGACACAAAACTGATGTATTAGATGTTTTAATAAACAATGCCGGCATTAGCGGCAGCATGCCACAGGGTTCGCTGGAAACGGATATCGCAACCTTTAAAGAGGTATTTGACACCAACTTTTTTGGAGTTATACAGGTTACTCAGGCTTTTATAGATTTGCTGAAACCTGCCGCAGCACCGAGAATAGTAAATGTTACCTCAGGTCTGGGTTCACTCACATTGCATACAGACCCAACCTGGAAATACTATCCGGTAAAAGGATCAGCTTATGTTACTTCTAAAGCAGCGCTAAACGGATATACAATTATGCTGGCATACGATCTGCGTGATACAGCATTTAAAGTGAATGCCGTTGACCCGGGTTATACCGCCACTGATTTTAACCACCATTCCGGACCTGGAACTGTACCTGACGCGGCAGCCAGAGTGGTTAAAGCAGTTTTGCTCGACGAAAATGGCCCCACTGGCCAGTTCTTTAGTGACGACAATGCTCCTGAAACCGGAATCAGTCCCTGGTAAACAGGCAATAATTATTCGGCATCACTCATATTCAGGCGGATGCTATTCTGCAGAGGATAAATTTGATACACATTGTGATCATTTCCCTCTGCAACTTTACCCTTCAATACCTGTAACTTGTATTTGTGACCATCAAATTCATAAAAAACCGTTGTAATAGAAGTAGAAACCACAGGAACCTTTGCAGCTCTATTTACATGCAGACCAAAATACCAGTTTAGGGGTTTCTTGGAGATGAGTTGCATGGTAGCGATTCTTCGTTTCTACCCTAACCTTTCCCTCATTTCTCAACTTTTCGATAACAGGCATCTGCAGCTCCAGTCCCTTTTGCATTTCTGCCCAGGTAAACGAGTTTTCCTGCCCCGCCTGTGTATAGTTAAATCCTAAAGATGGTGCGTTACTGAAAATATCAAAGAACCAGTTGATCCATTCCTGACTGCCACCGGCTTTTGGGTATACTGGCTCCAGTGTTATTACACCCTGCCTGGCTGAGTTTAAACCAGTATCATATTGTCTGATAGGATCGCTGCCCAGCATCCGGAATATCGGTACCGGAATCTGATTGGCAGCATTTTGGGCTGGCATATATGAATTGATTTTACTGGGATAGTATGCCTGGTTCCAGTAGCCTCCCCACAGTGTATAACCGTCTGTTCCATATTGGTCTTTACAATTAGCAGAGGCAACTATCTGATATTTATCATACATATACTTTAAGGTATGGGCATCTATAAACCAGGACGCTACAGAACGTGGATAATAACCAAATACTTCCTTAAAATCTGCCATGTAAACATCAATTATCTTTTCACGCTCTGCCGGTGTATATCCTGTTGCAAAACCCACATCAGCGTGCCAGTCCCAGGGGTATCTTCCACGCCATTTTAAACCAGCTTTTTCAATCAGTGGCTGAGGCAATTCCCACCAGGCGCCTACTTCAAAACTATCTTTTGGAAGAGCCTTCAGTAATTTCTGATACCTTTTATCAATTAATGCATCATATTGCAGCAAAAATGTGCCGCCCAGATTATACCTTTTCAGTTGCTCAATCTGCTCAACTACCGTATGATATAATACATCCTGAGTAATGGCAGGATCTCGCGGCTCGAGTAATCTTATAAAGTTTACAATGTTGATGATTTTAGGTGCTGTCTTTGCAGATGTACTACTTTGCTGGGCAAATGAGTAACCTACTGAAAAGCAAAGCAATGTTGCTAAAAGTATCGGAACAACATGCTTGCTGCTGTGGAATCTCATCATAATTATTAAATATTAACTTATACGACTTAGTGCAAAATGGCCGCTTCTTCAGGAACAGCATTATTGTTAGGCACTGCCCTGCTTTTAATTAATTTATCAACCCGCATCATCATCAAGATACTGATCAGAGATATACCAACAATAGTATAACCAACAATATCATAATGCTCAAGAGGCATTCCTTTTCCTTTCTGCGTTACAATCATACCGGCAACAGCTGCTGCAACACCTCCGGCAATCTGCTGCAAAGATGAATTAATACTCATAAAGGCACCGCGGTCTGCCATTTCAGGAACGGCGCTGGTTAATGCTGATGAGGGAACCATCCTGCTCATAATCCCGGTCATCATCAGGATGTTCAATAGCATCACAATGATCAGGGGGGTAAGGCCCAGATTAGTATAGATAACACACATTAAAACCATCCATATGGAGGCTACGGTAAAAATCTTAAACTTATCAATTTTATCGCTCAGCTTACCGATCAGTGGCATAATCACCAGCGAACTCACTCCGGAAACCATGAACAGCATGGGCAGCTCTTCATTACTGAGCCCAAGATTATTAATGGCAAAGGCACTGCCGAAGGGCATCATCATAAAGCCCCCTATAGACAGGAGGGCTGTTGCAGTATAGCCAATTCTGTAATCTGGCCGTGCCAGGGTATGCCAAAGATGCTTAAAGGCAGATCTGTCATTCTGTATCTTCAAATGCTGGACAATAGGCTGTAACCGCAGGGCAATCAGTAAGGCAATAATTATGCTGATAGCAGCCACCAGCCAGAACGGTGCCTCCCAGCCCCAGAAATTGGCAAGGTATAATCCTATAGGTACACCTAACACCTGGCTGCCACCGAAGCCCATCTGTATAAATCCCATTACCCGTCCTCTTTGCTGTAAAGAGAACAGATCAGTGATGATGGCCATAGAGATGGAACTGATTACGCCGCCAAAAAGACCCGTGATAATCCTCGCGGCTAACAGCACATGATAGGTATGTGCCAGTCCGCAAAAAATTGTACCGGCTATAAAACCTGTATAAAAAAATAGGAGCAGCTTTTTACGGTCAAAACGGTCGGCAAAACCTGCTGTAAGTAACCCAGACAATCCTGCACTGAAAGCATATGCTGATACGGCAAAGCCGAAAGCCTGAGGTTTGAGCGATAGTGATTTCATCAGCATATCGCCCAGGGGCGACATCACCATGAAATCTAATATAACTGTGAATTGCGTTATAGCAAGCAGAAAGATTACGAATTTCTGATAGCCCCTGAACGGGACTGGTTCTTCTGAGGGCATTGTATATTTTTAAGTATAATAAATATCTGATCAATAATTGTAAACTAATAGCTTCAAAAACAAGCAGTAGCAGGCCAGGTTAATAGGCATCAGTAATTCAAAATTATAAATATAATGCGCATTTACATTAGAAATTTTAACATTGCATACAGCTCATTTTTTTTTATCCTTTCTATGCTTTTTGAAGCAGTATAATGCAGCGGATGTGGATGGTACAGCAGCATTTTGCCCATTCTGGCTCCTATATGCGGTATACTGTTTCTGAGTTCGGCTACAGATATCCTCAATTGGGCTACAAACGATTCTTTGCTGATCTGCACATTTGTACTGTTAATTTAAAACAGAAAACAATGGAACAACAACATGAAAAAAACAAAATCTGGTTTATCACAGGTGCCTCTCGTGGCTTTGGCCGTATCTGGACAGAAGCTGCGTTAAAGCGTGGTGATAAAGTAGCTGCAACTGCCCGTAAGCTAAGCAGCATTGCTGATCTGACAAAAATTTATGGCGATAATGTATTGACGCTTGAACTGGATGTAACTAACCACGAACAGGTAAAAAAAGTAGTAGAACAGGCCTTTGATTACTTTGGTCGTCTTGATATTGTTTTAAACAACGCGGGATACTCCTTAGTAGGTACAATTGAGGAATGCAGTGCCGATGAAGTACGCGCATTATATGAAACCAATGTGCAGGGACCGCTTGCCGTAATTAAGGCTGCTTTGCCTTTACTCCGCAAACAGGGTTATGGCCATATATTAGGCACTTCCAGCAACCTGGGCCATGTTACAGTACCGGTAATTGGATATTATTGTTCTTCTAAATGGGCTTTTGAAGCCATTCATGAAAGTCTGGCTGCTGAAATCAAAGACTTTGGACTAAAGGTAACAATTATAGAACCAGGCGCCTACGCTACGGAATTTGGCAGTCCGGATTCATTAAAGTTTGCATCGGCACTAGACATCTATTCAGATTTTAAAGCTGGCTTTATGGAAGGCCTCAAAGGTATGGAAAGAGGTAATCCTCAAGCCACACCTGAGGCAATATTTAAGATAGTAGATTCCTCAAACCCTCCCCTACGTTTAAACCTGGGCAGTCATAACCTGCCTTCGCTGCGTAAAACTTATGCCGAAAGGTTAGCCCTCTGGGAAGAGTGGGATGATGTGTCCGCCGCCGCACAAGGTTAGTTTAATAACTCACCAGGTATAAATGATGACGCAGTATATCATTGCGTCATCATGATTAAAATACTGATGTAAAAAAATTATCTTTACTTATGAAAAAAGAAGCAAACAGCCCACACAGGTTTGATTCCATATCTGCCGCCCACAAGGCTTTTGGGCTGGAAAAACCCAGGCATCCTTTAATCAGTTTGATTCATGGACCTCATCAGCTGGCTACAGCTGGTCAACTATCCCCACAGCATGTGCTTGGCTTCTATAAAATTTCCTATAAACCCAAACTTAGCGGAAAGCTGAAATACGGACAGGGGTATTATGATTTTGATGAAGGAGGCCTTTTATTTGCTGCACCAGGGCAACTGGTGGGTGGCAGCGATAACGAGGCGGCTACCTGTTCTGATTTTACCTTGCTAATCCAGCCTGATTTCCTGATCGGCTACCCTTTGATGAAAGCAATCAGACAGTACGGGTTCTTTTCCTATTCAGCCAATGAAACGCTGCACCTTTCTGATCAGGAAAAAGCCACCATCATGGCCGTGTTCCGATTTATACAAGATGAGCTGAATGCCCGGACAGATGATTTTAGTCAGGACGTGATTATTTCGCAGATTGAGTTGCTACTTAACTATAGCAACCGCTTTTATAAACGCCAGTTCATAACCCGTAAAGCGCATAACAATGAGCTGTTGCAAAAGCTGGAAGAATTACTGGAGAATTACTTTAACAATGAAATGGCATTGAGCCGGGGTTTACCCTCTGTACAATTTCTGGCGGATGAATGTAATTTGTCTTCCAGCTACCTGAGCGATATGCTGCGGGCCCTTACCGGACGGAGTGCCCAGCAGCTGATCCATGATAAACTGATTGAAAAGGCCAAGGAAAAACTATCTGCTACAAGCTTGTCGGTCTCTGAGGTTGCATTTGCCCTGGGTTTTGAACATCCCCAGTCTTTTAGTAAATTATTTAAGGCTAAAACAGACCAGTCACCACTTGAATTCCGTCGCTCTTTTAGCTGAAAGAAACAATCTCAGGCATGGAGGCTAGGGTCTCGTTCATTGCTACAAGATATTCCTTCTTCCCGGATACCTTGTAAACAACAGTCAGGCGGTCGTTGTCTTTACCAACTTCCATTCTGTCCATTAATAAACCATTACTGCTCAGTGTATCTTCAAGTCGCTGCAGCTGTGAAAAATCCGGATGACGGAACAGGACAGTCAGCAGTTTTTGTTTCTGTAATTTTGCAATCATCTTTTCGATACTTGTTACCATCAGAAGGATGACAAGTGTAATACCTGTGAGCGTTAAGGCCAGGGCATGATAACCTATACCAGTAGTCATGCCAATGGCTGCAGAGGTCCAGATAACTGCAGCTGTGGTGAGTCCACGCACAGAAATTTTATCTTTAAAGATTACCCCCGCACCAATAAAACCTATACCAGTAATGATATTTGCAGAAATCCTGTCGTCTGCCCCCGCTCCATGTTTGGATACGATAGTGAAGATGGTAGAGCCTAAGGAAATCAATATAATGGTACGAAAGCCGGCCGACTTACTCTTGTATTCTCTTTCAAAACCAATAATGCCTCCACAAATAATGGAAACCAGCATGGCAATCATATCTTCAACTTCAACAGTAAAATCCATTTTAAAAAATTCGTTTGCTTTTATAAAGCAAAGCCGGTGCCACAGCCCCCTATAAATGTCATCGTATCAAAAATCCTAGGAGGTATACTTTAGTTAATCTGATAGCTTAAGAGAAAATACCGTGGGTAATCTCTTTAACAGCATCATCTCCATAAAAGAACAGGGTATAGTAGCTTGCCCCATGGGTAATCTGCAGTATATCCTCTTTTTTTATATTGTTCTCATTGATAAAGCGTACAAGACGCTCGTGTGAACTGAAATAATCAGATTTTAAAACGGTCATAACTTTATTATTTATAATTCATACGAAGATTTACGTCGCAGTTCTGTTGCCAGCTCCTGTATCAGCTGACTTCCGCTGTTCCAGCGTTTCACCCGGTTTACCCGCTGTATCGCAGATCTTCCTTTAATTTCCCGATTGTGCTGATAGTAATCTGTCATATTAGCTTTCATAGCTTCATGAATATCGGCCGTACTTCCGAAAATCAGCAATTCCGGATTTGAGCTTACCAGATAAGCAAGTGCATTAGCCATACTTGCAGCATAGTAAGGGCAATCCCAGTCGTGACGATGGGGTGCATCTCCCTTGATATTTACTTTTTGAAGAGGGTGCGACAGGTCTTCTATAATCTCAGCAATGGCATCACCGAAAACCTGAGAATATTCTGCAATAAAATGGTTCCACCAGCGCGGGTGCTGCGGCAGCTCTTTTAGTAAAGTATCGCAAACCATTACCCGTACCGGGAAATGTGGTTTCAGCGGATCCATGATTACCAGTGAGGTTCCGAAATGTCCTTCCTTTATAGAATGCCTGCTATAGATAACAAAATACTGCAGTTCGCTTGCCCCTTCTTCATGCAATAGTGCCGTTATTTCCAGCACTTCACGAAGACGGTCTTCCAGATAACCCCTTTTAAAAAAGACATGTAAATTTTCTTCTTTATTTGAGAGGCAGCGTTTGCTGTTTTCATCAAACACATTATTATTGGCAGGGCGGCTGCCGAAATGGTTTCCGCTGTTATAACGCAGTTCATCAGAGTCTGCCGGGTAGGTTTTGAAATCTGCGGTATCTCCCGCCTCCGTTTGCTTATTTGGATGGATGGACCGGAACGGTACATGCATCTGCTCGCTTTCCATCCTCCTTGCCAGATTATAAATGCGTTCTTCTGTACGTGCCAGCAGCGGGTCGCCATTTTCCGGATCAAAATAAACCCCCTGTACCGATCTCCCCAGATGGTAGGCAATAAATGGATGTTTCAGAAGCTCCTGCATAGGATGCTGTGTATTCAAAAAGAAATCACGCAAAGCGTCATTAGCTAGGTATTCTTCCAGCGTCTGATCAAATTGCAGTAAAGTAGTATCCTCATGGTTTAATACCCATGATTTCAAAAACTGGTAAACCTCACGCTCAAAGCAACGATTGATTGCAGTAGCGAGTTCTTGTGTTAGCGAACATTGCTCCATAAAGTTTTTTGGGGAATAAACAGGTAAATATGCTACGGAACATAACAACTACTGGCAATTCTGAGGTTAAGGTAGAGAAGTTTTTACGAACATATGCTACGCAGGCTATTAAATATCTAAAAAAAAGTTTGTGGTACCGGTTATTTGAGTTATACTGCTATTATTTGTAGCAAATGAGACAAAATATCGTCTGTATTGGGTTTATCAATACAGAAAAACTTAGACATTCTACGGTATTAGCGCGCTTTTTGTTGAATTTGGAATAAATATAAATTTTCATTCGTGGCTCCACCTGAAAGCCGCCAGCTCTGTTCAAACAATTTAAAACTTCTGTAAACAAAAGTGACAACGCAGGGTTGTAGGTGGCAGAAATTGTATCAATTGTCTAACAAATTTTAAAACCAGATATTATGGCAACTACTAAAACAGGCAGCACCGCTGCAGCTAAAAAAACAACAGCGAAAGCTACAGGTAAAACCGGTAAAATGGAGAACTCTGAGTTTCATGAGTTTTTTGTGGATGAACTGAAGGATATTTACTGGGCAGAGAAACATCTGGCTAAAGCACTGCCGAAGTTAAAAAAAGCCGCAACAAACCCTGAACTGGCAGCAGCTTTCGAAAAACATACAGAAGAAACCAATACCCACATTGCTACATTAGAACAAGTATTTGGCCTGCTGGACGAGAAGGCACAGGCTAAAAAATGTGATGCAATGGAAGGGTTACTAAAAGAAGCTGATGGTATAATTGAAGATACTGAAGCAGGAACGCAGATCCGTGATGCCGGATTAATCCTGGCAGCTCAGAAAGTTGAGCACTACGAGATCGCTACCTATGGTACCCTGGTAGTATTTGCACGCAATATGGGCCATACAGATGTAGCAGAATTACTGCAATTTACCCTCGACAATGAAAAAGCTACGGATGCAGCACTCACCGAAGTTGCAGAAGGCTTTATTAACGAAGCAGCCGCAGCAGAATAATATCTCATCAGCCCCGGTTAGTACTGGGGCTGTTTTATTCACCCCCTCACCTATTTTATCCAGCACATGCAAAAACCACCATCCTCCTACTCATTCCTTTACCGAAATGGATTAACTATCGTATTTCTCTCACTCTTTTTGATTACCCTGGCCGCCCAGGCGCTTACTGGCTGGAAGCAACATAATAAAGATCTTACCGAAGATCATGCAAAGGAGATTAGTTTAACCACTTATTTGAAAAGCGGCCATTTTATTTCAGCCACTTTTGAGAATTTTGAATCGGAATTTCTGCAAATGGGGATGTATGTGCTGATGACGGTTTCGCTGAGACAGATAGGTTCGGCAGAATCTAAAGCAATGGACGAACCGGAGGAAGTAGACAGGGAGCCTAAGTATGCCCCCGATGCTCCGTGGGCGGTAAAAAAAGGGGGTTGGATACTGAAGATATACAGCAATTCGCTGTTCATCTGCTTTGCCATCCTCTTCCTGGCAAGCTGGGCCCTCCACCTGTATGGCAGCTGGCAGAATAATAATGTTGAGCAAGCTATCAAACATATGCCGGCAATAAGTGTATGGGCGTATCTGAGCGAAGCAGAATTCTGGTTTGAAACCTTCCAGAACTGGCAGAGTGAGTTTCTGTCGGTTGCTTCTATAGTATTCTTTACCATTTATTTACGCCAGAAAGGTTCTTCTGAATCTAAACCTGTAGATGCCCCTCATATGGAAACTGGTAAATAATTTGAACTTACATATTAATTGTATTGAAAAGCTAAACAATTTTTAGAATGCTGGGTTATATCTGCACATCTATAAAATAACAAAAATAATATCAAATCCTATGGCAACTACAACAAAAGGAACAGCTGCAAAATCGGCTGATACAAAAACAGCGGCAACTAAAACTTCTTCGGCAAAAAGTACCACTACAAAAGCTGGTGCAGCCACATCTGATGACGCAAAACCGGCAGCAAAAGCAGCAGCCACTAAAACTACTGCAGCAAAAGCTACAGGTACTAAAGCTCCTGCTAAATCTGATAAATCAACTAAAGATGCTGCAGGTAATACAGGCAAAATGGAAGACTCAGAATTTCATGAGTTTTTTGTAGATGAGCTGAAAGATATTTACTGGGCTGAGAAACATCTGGTAAAAGCATTACCTAAATTCAAAAAAGCTGCAACAAGTCCGGAATTAGCCGCAGCATTTGAAAAACATACAGTAGAAACACAAAACCATATTGCTACCCTGGAAGAAGTATTCTCCCTGCTGGATGAAAAAGCTGTAGCGAAAAAATGTGATGCAATGGCAGGCTTACTGGAAGAAGCAGACAGTATTCTGGAAGATACCGAAGCAGGTACATTGGTAAGGGATGCAGGTTTAATCCTGGCAGCACAAAAAGCAGAGCATTATGAAATTGCTACCTATGGTACTTTAAAAACCTTTGCTGAAGTAATGGGACATACTGAAGTAGCAAACTTACTGGCTCAGACATTAGCCGACGAAAAAGCTACCGATGTTGCTTTAACTGAAATAGCAGAAGGTTTTGTAAACGAGCAGGCCGCAGCTGAATAATTTAGCTTCAATTAAGATATCACAAACAAAAAGGCCAGGAATTTAAATTTCCTGGCCTTTTTGTTTGTATTGCAATTATTTTCGCTGACAACAATTATCCAGCTAATTATTCTTAATCTCCTGCCCCAGATCTCTTTCATTATTAACTTCTTTTTTTAAATCCTGCAGTTCATCTGCCGCATCAATAGAGTGTGAGTTATGGATATCATCATCCTCTTCAGATATATCCGACAATCGCTGGTAGTATTTATGCAATACATCCAGTTCCGCTTCAGAAAGATCTTCAATATCTACCATCCGGTTACTCGCGTGCCTGCTCGCAGCGATCAGTTCGTTTAATTTCAGTTGTATGGCCTTGCCGTCCTTATTTTGTGATTTCTGGATCAGGAAAACCATCAGAAAGGTAATAATGGTGGTACCTGTATTGATGACCAGTTGCCAGGTATCTGAATATTTAAATATCGGACCGCTAATGCCCCAGACGATAATAACGCCCAAAGCGATAGCAAAAGCGGCAGAACTGCCGGTCCAGCAGGTAATGGCGGTCGACATTTTTTCAAAAAACGAATCTTTTCTCTTTTTCATGTTGAATAATTAATCCTCTTAATAACAATACGGCGGACATCTTGTTTGCCATTGGCAGGGAGCATAACAGGTAAAGGAGGACCAATCGGATTTTAATTTTATTATCTGGATAAAAGAGGCTATTTTTAAACCAAAAGTAAAACCTCCAAAATTAGCTGTATCATGAATACCCGCTTCAGGAACAACTGCATCTTGTTATTAATATTTGCCAATGCAGGATGTGACCAGCTAACAAAAAATGCAGCACGTAATCATCTTGCCTATCACGAAACGGTAAACATCATTGGCAATAACCTGATCTTTACTAAAGTAGAAAACACAGGTGCCTTTCTCAGTACCGGCGACACCTTAACAGGCTCGGTAAAATTTATACTTCTGGCGCTGATTCCTTTGCTGGCTTTGGCTTATGGCATTTATTATTTGCTCACGCGCACAAATTTGCCGCGTTTAATGGTATGGGGAATCTGTTTTGTGATTGGCGGCGGACTGGGTAATCTGGCCGACAGGCTATTATATGGTTCGGTTACTGATTTTGTACATATTGATTACTATTTTTTAAAGACCGGAATTTTTAACCTTGCGGATGTATCTATTATGCTGGGCATGATCTTATTGGTTATACAACTATATTTTAAACGCAAACCTGCTATATTAAATCAACAAACTGGCTAATCATGAAAAAACTAACCTTCTTCCTGTTAATGACCTGTTCTTCACTGCTGATGAAAGCGCAACCCGCATTTGTGCGTCTGGAAACTGATAAAGGCAAGATTACCCTGATGCTATACGATGAAACGCCAAAACACAGGGATGCCTTTCTGAAAATGGTGAAGGATGGATTTTATAATAAGACGCTGTTTAACCGCGTGATTAAATCTTTTGTGAGCCAGGGCGGAGAACTTGATGATACCATCCTGGACCGGGAAAAGCTGCATCCGGAACAACCTTTGAAAAGGATCCCTGCAGAATTCAGTGAAACCATTATCCATAAAAAAGGTGCATTTGGTGCCGGAAGAAATGACAACCCTGAAAAGAGTGATTATTATACACAAGTTTACCTGGTACAGGGCAAGGTACATACTGATGCCAGTTTAAACTTGCTGGAACAGAAAACCGGACGTAAGATACCCGCTGCACAGCGTGAAATCTATAAAACTATTGGCGGTTCTCCGGAGCTGGACCAGGACTATACTATTTTTGGTGAAGTGGTAGATGGTATGGATGTGGCGGAAGATATTAATATGGTGCCTACGGATAAGAATGACCTGCCCTTAACTCCTGTACACTTTAAAGCCGTTGTCCTTTCTAAGAAAGAAGGTATCACACTTTGGAAAAAGATGAGCCAGAATACCGTAAATACACTACCGCTGCATAAATAGCTCCTGTAGTTCTAAACGTTCTTCCTCATCCAGATCTATCACCCTTTCAAGTATGGAAAGCAGGTGGATACGCTGGTCTGAATAAAGCAGACTGTCTATCAATGCAACAAATGTTTTCTTCTGATCGATACTGAGGTTACTGAACAATTTGGGCTGTATTTCGTAAATAGCTTTCAGGCTCAACTGCAGGTTCTGCTCACGGCCTGGATCAGCTTCCAGTCTCTCTAGGCTTAAAACCCCCTCTTTCTCATACCGCTCTAGTAATTTTGACGAGTACTCTTTCAGGAAGCTTCTGCGTTTTGTGCGCAGCAGTTCGCTGATTTTTTTATGCAGATACTTATACTCCGGTGTGGACTTAGACCTGCTGTAGATTTTTACCTGTGTATCTGATTCTGATCCGCTGAAGTCGAAATCTGTAAAATACTCGCTCTCAACAAATACACTGTGAAAGTACTCATCAGCTTTTTTGTTGAGTGTAGTGTACTCTTTATGCACCTCTTCATACTGCTCATTAAGGAAATATATTTTAGACAGCTCTTTATGAAGTGATTCTTTCCACTGTACAAACTTAAGTTTGAAAATAGTATTGCTGTCTTCATATCTGATGATAATATCCTCTTCATAGTCCTGAAAGTAATCTGAATAATCTAGAGCCTCACCATTAATCAGTATGGTATAATTGCCTTTTTTATTAAGCTCAAGGAACCAGCAGAATTCTGATTTGAGGTAAGGAATAATTTCCTGTTGAATATATTCTTCGGAAATCTTCAGGTTGGAAAAAATAACACGGGTGCCTGTTTTATCGCTCAGGGCTATATCTAGTACGGAAGCCTCGTAGTTATTCAAGGCGGAAACACCTATACGGATCCTGCCACTTTTTAAAGTATCATTGTGAAGATAGGTGGTCTGCCATTCAGCATCATTGGCAAACTTAAAGAATGTAAGCCTTCCAACCCCATTTTTACCATGCATAACTGAACGGGATTTATTAATGGCCGACATCTTTGCCTTTTCAGACTCATAGAAAGGATCAAATTTTACTTTCAGGGTGCTGAAGTTGATCCCATACCCATTATCGCAGATCTCCAGACTATCGATAAAACCTAATGCATTTGCAGTGTAATTAATCTCTATCACACTGGCCCGAGCATCAAAACCATTCCAGATATATTCTGCCATGGCTTGTTTTTCATTGTAGTTGCGCAGAACTTTTTGTATGCCGCCAGAGGTGATATTTACAGGATTAGCCATATTAATTTATAGGGATATAAATACAAAACTACTTTATTTACAGCAAACAATTGTGAGTTTGAACCGTTATAGAAACAAATATTAAAGAAGGTAGCTTTAGTTTAAAGGTGCCGCACAGAGGTGTGTGTTTGGGGCAGGCGTTATTAACGCCTGCCTTTTTGATAAAAAAAAATTAGTACCGGTACAATAAAGCCGACGGATAGTCGTCTTATATACGAGAGCGTTAATTTAGATAGCGGGGATGTGTCGGAGGATTCATCCCCGTTTCTTTTTTAGCCCCCTTTACAAACCTCTAAGCACGGCTTTTGCAACAACAGGAATATTATCATCATATCGGTGCGATCCGGGGATGCTCAGTTTATGGATCCGTGCAGATTCTTTGATAGTGGTAACTGCATCACTGTCTTCATCCTCCCCAAAAACACACCATACAGGTACTTTTGATTTCAGCAGCTCTGGATATACTTTATACTTTTCCCGGTCTGTAGGCCCAAAATTGAGCAGGTTTTTTAACTTCACTACATAACCTGTAGAGAGGCCGGGGGACAGTAATATCAGGCTGCTCAGCTTTAGCGAAAAGTCTGCACTGAGATGTGCCGGCAGGAATGCTGCAACGTCGGCACCAAAAGAATAACCTATTACAGCAAACGAATCTTTATTCCATGCCTTAAGGTATACACTAAGAATAACTTTAAGATCTCTTGCAAACTGGTCAGGGTTTTTCTGGTTCCAGAAATACTTACGTGTATCAAGGGCAATAGTAGAATATCCATTTTTCTGCAGTTCCTGCACCAGGCTTTCTGAAAAGCTGTTCCAGCCCCCATCACCGGTAAGATAAACCAATATCGGCCTGGCAGAGCGCTTATACTGCACATGAAGCGGGTAAGATGATAGATCTGGCGCCGCCTGTGCCCTGCTTACTGTAATATTGAGCAATAATAATATAATTAAACCCGCGCACCTTCTCATAATCATATGCAAAGATACTAAATGCGCTTTGTTTAATTGAAGCTGAGAAAGACCAGGTATTTGGTATAAGGTTTGTACAGGTACTGTAATGAAGCAAATACACGTTGTTGAGGATGATAAAGATATCAGGGAAGTAATAGAATTTATTCTGGAAGAAGAGGGCTATACAGTGAAGCTTTTTCCGGACGCTACCTCCTTTCATGCTTCAATTAATGAGACTGTTCCAGACCTTTTTCTGCTGGATGTAATGCTGCCTGACGGGAATGGACTGGATCTGTGTAAAGAAATCCGGACAATCAACCAGATCAAAGATGTACCGATCATAGTCATGTCTGCTCATGCTAATGTAGATCATATTCTTCATCAATGTACCGCTAATGACTTCATTAGTAAACCCTTTGATTTAAACGACATCATCAGCAGGATTAAAAAGCAAATCACTATACAGTAGTCATCAGAAAAGCAGACGGACCGGAGTATTAACCAACCTAACTTGGGCCGCTGCCCTCCTTCATTTTTAATCCGGCGGCTTCTTAATACATCTGTTCGAATGAATAATGTGGTTTAGCATAAGGTGTGTGATAAAATGAATTCCTTCATTTTATACTGTACGCTAAAAGCTCTTAATGTCCTATTTGAGCACAAAAATTAACACACATAGACATTATTATTGGACAGCTTTTAAGGCCGTCCAATAGTAAGTCTAAAAAAAAGAGAAAAAGATTCCTTGTGCAACTGTGCTGCACAGATAAAGATTAAAAAATGCTATACTTAGTTTGTACTGAAAAAGTTTTCCTTTTTCAGCAGCAGTTCAATGGCCTCCATATCCCTTCTTAAAACTTCAACAATAGCTGTTACCAAAAATGGTTCAGTGGTTAATAATGTTGCTGTGTTGTCTGCCGTTTTGTTTTCCATGCTGATCTCAATTATATTAATCCTGATAATTATTAGTATTATTTGATAACACTAATATACTAAATATCTTATGGGAATTATGGCTTTTTTTTTCCACAAATCTTTAGTTATACTATATAAACAGGCGGATATAAGGCTCACATAATGAGCGACTCACTGTCATAAAGTACAGAATGGTCATTCTTTATCTGTACTGCCGGAAGAGACACAACAAAACTTGTTCCCTGACCGGGAACACTTACAAAATTAATAGTACCCTGCTGCAGCTCCACAAACTCCTTACACAAAATCAATCCCAGGCCCACACCCTTTTCATTATTGGTACCATAAGTGCTTTTAGCCTTCAGGGAAAATACATAGTCCTGGTCTTCTAAGCTGATTCCTTTGCCGGAATCTGTGATAGTTATCAGGCATTCGCTGTCTAGCTCTACCATCACCTCTATGATGCCGCCTTTATCGGTAAATTTAATGGCATTACTAACCAGATTTCGAACTATTAGTACCAGCATGTTCGGATCAGCCATTGCATAAATATCATGGCTCAAATGATGAACAAGATCTATCCCTTTTTCATGAGCTATATTGCCTTCCACCTTGAGCATATCTGTCAGGATCTTTTCTACATTGAGTACCTGAAGATTAACTTGTACGCCTTCGAGCTGAGATTTTGACCAGGAAAGCAGGTTGGTCATCATATTGCTGGTATTTTTGGTAAGGTTAAGAAGTTTTAGCTCTATCTCTTTCTTCTCTGCATCTGGCAGACTGTAAGCAGTAAGAAGCTCCAGATAGCTTTGTATGGAGGCAAGTGGACTTCTCAGATCATGTGCAACAATAGAAAACAGCTTGTTCTTTTCACTGTTAACCAATTCAAGCTGAGTATTGTTTGTTTCTATATCAGCTGCCCGGTCAATCGCCGATTTACGTTCCTGATTATAATTGCTTCGCATATAACGTAAAGAAAAAAAGATCGATATCAGTACTACAATGTATGCAGAAATATGATCGGTATAACGGCTAAAATTATCTGCGTAAGTTATCGGCACCGTTTCAGGTTTGAAGTACTGCATGGTATGAAGTGCCACAACTATAATTATATTAATAACCAGCCATACAGCATGCTGTTTCTTGGGTGAGATCGCTATCAGAAGATAAAAGAAAAGGGCAAAAAGTACGAGGGTTGGACCGTTTATACCCTCATTCAGCAGATAAACCATGGAAAAAAAAACATTTCCCAGTATACCGAGCCCAACTACACTAAATTTAAAAAAATTTCTGGCTCTTGAAAGATAATACAATGCTGCAAAACCCAGCAGCGCAATAAAGCTGATCAGTGCCACGAAGGGCAAGCCTACAAAATAATTAAAAGGGACATTATAGGCCAGTGCGAAAAACGCCACGATGCATATTGAATGATAAACCCTGGCTTCCAGTGAAAAAACTGCAGGGTTTCCAACTAATTTTAACTGGATTTGTTTAAGCCTGGAGATGAGATGCATTAATATTTTATGTACACAAATATAGCAATCTTTGCTATTTAAGTACGATAGCGGACGATTATTGCATGGGCTATTTGCGAATTGCCTGAGGTTTTCTACATTTGATAATCAAGATGCCTGCCAGTTTAAAAAACTTTGCCCGCCTGCTGCTGCTGATTGCAGCAGTCTCGATATTAAGCGGGACTGTTATTGCTATCTTTTTATACCTGCTGAACTGGGCAATACATTTTCGCTTTGCGCATACCTGGCTACTGTACCTGCTGCCGGCAGCGGGTCTGCTTATTTATTTAATCTATAAATTTTACGCTAAAAACACAGAGAAGGGAAACAACCTCATTATCGAGGAAATACATGCACCGGGAGCTGGAATTCCTAAGCGGATGGCACCGGTAATTTTGCTGAGCACAGTAATCACACATCTGTTTGGCGGCTCCGCTGGTCGTGAAGGTACTGCCGTACAAATTGGAGGTAGCATAGCTGCGATGTTTGGCAGGTGGTTTAAACTGGATCAGGAAAATACGGCGCTGCTGCTTACTGCCGGTATAGCTGCCGGGTTCGGCGCAGTATTTGGCACCCCCTTAACGGGTGCAGTGTTTGCAGTTGAAGTACTGACACTGGGAAAGATGAAATTTAGTGCGTTTATACCAGCACTGGCTGCAAGTTATCTGGCAGACTTAACGGTACATATGACGGGTGCTCATCATACGGTATATCGTATAGATGAACTAAGTACAGAAGCCCTCCCTGCAATTGCCTATCTGAAAGGAATCTTTATCATGCTGCTGAAGATAACTATTGCGTCGGCCGTATTTGGACTGGCAAGTCTGCTTTTTGCACAGCTTACACATAAAGTTAAGCTCACTTCTGACAAGCTGATCGCAATAAAATGGCTGATCCCGGTTTTGGGCGGCATGCTGATAATTATTTTAACTGTAATCAATGCCAAAGCAGATTACCTGAGTCTGGGAGTAGATGCAGAATATCCTGCAGCGGTAACTATCCCTTCAGCTTTTCATTCTGCAGGAGCTGATACCTGGAGCTGGTTGTGGAAAACGATTTATACAGCTATTACGCTCGGCACCGGATTTAAAGGTGGTGAGGTAACCCCATTATTTTATATAGGGGCAACGCTGGGCAATACATTGGCAACACTGATGGATGCCCCTGTGAGCCTGTTTGCTGCCCTGGGTTTTGTCGCGGTTTTTGCAGGAGCCACCAAGACACCGCTGGCCTGCACTATAATGGGCGCTGAACTCTTTGGAGCGCATTACATTGCATTTTTTGGCCTTGCCTGTTTCATTGCATATTTCTGCAGCGGGCATACCGGAATCTATGCTGCACAGCTTGCAGCTGGTCCGCAATACACAACTGACAACACTGGGGGCAATCCTCTGAGCAGAAAAGCCCGGATTAAAGAATACAGCCTTAGAAAATTTGAAAAGTACCGCTACCAGAATACTAAAAAGATATAAAATGAAGAAATACGTCCTATCTAATAACATTTTTTATCAGAAAATAAGCCTGATCTGCCTGCTCTTGTTTTTAAACCAGCAGAGCTTTGCGCAGCAGCCTGCTGGCCCTGTAGCCCACATCAATAATGGCTATATAAAAGGTATTCAGGAAGATCACAGCTTTATATTTAAGGGTATCCCCTATGCAAAACCACCTGTAGGCAATTTACGGTTTAAAGCCCCACAGGCACCGGAAAGCTGGAGGGACACGCTATCTTGTGAGCAGTTTGGCAATGTGGCTGCACAGTCGGGAAATACAGCAAATAGCCTTCAGGGTTCTGAGGATTGCCTGAGCCTCAATGTATATACGCCCAGGGTATCAGCTACAGGGAAATTACCTGTAGTAGTATGGGTACATGGTGGCGGAATGACTGGAGGATCTGCAAAGAGCATGAATGGCCGTGCTTTTTCAGACCGCGACAGTATAGTAACCGTGACCATCAATTACAGGCTGGGTGTTTTTGGCTTTCTTTATCTTGGAGATAAAGACCAGCATTACCGCAGTTCAGGTAATAATGGTTTGCTGGACTGTATTATGGCTTTAAAATGGATCAAACAAAACATTGCACAACTGGGAGGCGACCCGGACAGAGTAACGGTAATGGGACAGTCGGCCGGTGCTAAATTAACCAGTACCCTGCTCCTTGCCCCAGAAGCGAAAGGATATTTCAAGCAACTTGTTCTGGAAAGCGGAAGTGTGCAGTGTGTACGGGATACTGTAACAGCTAAAGAGATCAGGCAGCGGATCGAGAATACTCTGGTATCAGATAAACCAAATACAGCAGCTACACCTTTAAAAAAAGATCTTAAATACTGGATGTCGTTATCTACCGCGGAACTGATTGCCGCCCAGAACAAGGTGTTAGGCGGCGCAAAAGGCACTAATTACTTTGGGCCGGTAGCAGATGGAAAGGTTATCACCGGTAATCCATATTCTTATATCAAAACCGCTGCAGATCCATCTCTGAGAATACTCATAGGTACCAATACCGGCGAAAGCAGAATGTTTATGGATGCAGATAAAAGGTTGTTCCATCCTGATGCCGTCGCCCTGCGCGACTGGTTTGGAGATAATTATAAATTTACCCTGGCTGCCGCTGAAAAAGCTGCCACAGACAAAGACGCTGAGGCGGCTACCGTAGCTGTGCTTACCCAGTATATGTACCAGATGCATGCTTATCGTTTAATGGCCAGCCTGGCCGATAACGGAAACAAGGTTTGGAGTTACAGGCTTAGCTACAGCAAAGACGGTAAAGGCGCCAATCATGCGCAGGAATTAAAATATGTATGGTATCTGCCCTCCTCTCAGGATTATGATGAAATTGAAACTAAACTTGCAAATGAAATGCACCCGCTATGGGTCAGTTTTATAAAAGGTAAAAATCCCGGTAAAGTAAACGGACAGGAATGGCCTTTATTTAAAAACAATAAACCTGTCATCATGAATTTTGACAAGGTAAGCGGAACTCTTTTATTAAAAGATATATATAATGACAAGGCCCATCCGGCAGCGGGTTTCATTATAAATTAATCTAATAATATTTGCAATAATACTAATCTTATTAGTATTATTGCAGTATGATAAAAGTCAGTGATCCTATATATGGTACAGTAGAACTTCCACAGGTATTTGAAGATCTGTTAAACACTACTGCCCTGAACAGGCTTAAAAAAATACATCATAGCGGGGCTATTTTTCTGGTAAACCCCGGGATCTGCCACAGCCGGCTGGAACATTCTATCGGTGTAATGCTCCTGGTTCGTTTTGTCGGAGGCTCAGAACTGGAGCAGATTGCAGGCCTGCTGCATGATCTGTCTCATACTGTTTTTTCACATGTAGGCGATTATATATTTGATAATAAAGAAGAAAACTATCACGAGCAGCTGTTTGAAGATGTACTGAAGGAATCTGGCATACCGGAGATACTTCGCACACATGGTTATGAACTGGAACAGCTGCTAAAAGGCTCCTTTCCAATTCTGGAACAGCCCCTGCCGCGACTCTGTGCCGACCGGCTGGATTATACCTTAAGAGATGCTATGCACGCACAGCTGATCAGCCGCGCCCAGGCGCGTGCATTCCTGAACGAAATTACCTTGCAGGATGGTCTGATTGTAGTTAAAAGCCAGGAAAGCGCTGAATGGATAGATCAGGTTTGCAAACATATCAACCAGGAGATATATAATAAACCTCTATATGTCTATGCCAATCAGGAACTTGCACTGCTGATTAGAAAGTTTATAGACAGCGGACAGATCAAAGAGTCAGACCTGATGAAGGATGACACCTTCATGCTTAATAAAATCAGAAGTATACCTCAGGGCTTCGACGGGATTAAGGCGATTAAACAGCAAAGAGGATTTGCCCGTTTTCTGAGAAAGGGCCCCAGCCTGCAGATAAAAACACGGCAGTTAAGGGCGATGGTTAAAGAATAAAAGAATTTACTTATCTTTCTATCAATATATAGTAAAGACGAATTGTATGACTAAATCAACCAGAAGAAAATTCCTGGGAACTGCAGCTGTGATGACCGCAGGTACTGCTGCATCAGCCATGAACGTTAGCCCTAATGATATGAAATATCCTGTAGTACATCATGTATTTTTCTGGCTTAAAAACCCGGACTCAAAAGAGGACCTCGCCAAACTGCTGGCCGGTGTGAAAACACTATCGAAAATTGAAACCGTAAAGGAGCTGCATGTAGGCGTTGTAGCCAGTACAGAAAAAAGAGATGTGGTTGATAACAGCTGGGCTGTATCAGAACTGATTTTTTTTAAGGATGTTGCCGGGCAGGATACTTACCAGACACATCCCCTGCATCTGGAATTTATAAAGAACTGCAGTCACCTTTGGGAAAAGGTAATAGTTTATGATGCTATAAAGGCATAATAAAGAAAGGCTGTTAATTTAAGTACGGCAGCAGTTATAACTGATTCCATATCTGACATTAACAGCCTCTGAATGCTTATGAAAATGCTAACCAGGAACTTTTTTCCTGATAACCATCTACAACAGCAACCGTATTATCAAACCTGAAGGAAGCGAATAACGCTGATACCTCTTGTCTGACAGTGGTGATACAGCTTTCTACCAAATCTTTTCTAAAGCCTTTATCCTGAAGATCCAGCACATAACCTACACAGATGATTCTGCCAAATATCTTCCCTAAATCAACCATTTTACGCTGGGACAAGGTAGTATTGATAATAAAATTCAGATCCTTTTTAAAGTAGTGAGCAGCTTCGGCCATTAAAGGAAAGTCTTTCAGAAAATCAAACAGGTGAAGTTGTTTCTGTTTTTTCATCAAACGCGTAATGATATCTGCAATCTGTGTATACAGCATTTCATTAGATCCTTCAAAAATCTGGAATGGCCTGCTGTCTACAATTCCTCTACCGCCAATATTGCTGATCCGGTAACCCTTTGCACCTGATAGCTGTACCAGCAGCTGTGCAGATTCCTGCATCAGATCAGTTACCACAGCTTTCATTGCATTAGCTTCAAGGCCCTCGGTAGCCAGGTTAAAAGCTATTCCACTGATCTTGCTGCTTCTTGCACACATTGCAGAGCATATGGTATAGGCCGATTGTATACGTGATACCTGAAACTGTACCTGGTCTATACTCAGCAGATTACCTGTTCCAACTATCCTGTTTTTACAATGATCCATAGCCTCATCTAGCATGCGCTTGATAAATCCCATGCCCATGCCCGGAAATTGCATCCTGCTTCTGTGCAGGATATCAAGCATCATTTTAATACCTGTAGTTTCGGGCTGCAGTTTATAATCTGCAGGGATTTCCAGATCAAGTTTATTCAAGCCATAAGGAATCATATATAACCCCAGGTTATCATATAATTCTTCTACCACTACTTCCTGACCCCTTTTGGTCACATCACAGATAAAGAAATCAATATCCCTGCCCAATTCGCCCTGCTCGTTTTCTTTTCTTGAAGCAATTAACCAGTAATCGGCCATGCCGGTAAGCCCCTGCCAGTGTTTGGTACCTTTTATCCGGTATCCATCCTCAACTTCTTTATACAGGGTTTTCATATTTAATGCATCACTTCCATACTCAGGTTCAGTGATCATCAGTCCACCCATGTTCTGGTTCTCCAGGAAACGCTCGAAAATACCCTTTTTCACCACATCACTGGCATACTTGGAAACAGGTTCCAGGAATAAGGCAATATTAATTCCAAATGTTAAAGAAAGCGGAAGAGATTCATATGAAGCTGCAGCAAGCAATCCCAGACACTCTTTCACTTTACTTCCACGTCCGCCATACTCTTCGGGAATAGCAACAGAAAGAGGACGCTCTGACATTATTTCACTTAAAACCGAAGCCGGCAAACCACGTTCTAAACTTAACTGGTCAATGTCTTCCTTTTCATGAAATAACTGTCTTAATTTATCTTCGAAATCCTTAATGAATTCTGAAAACTTAATATTAGTTATAGTCATATATTATATAGTTATCACGAAAGCTGCTGTTTACAAAGGGGTGCTAACGTGTTAGAAATTACAGCATATGGCCAAATATACAATTAGAACGGTTATAAATAATATGATATTGGTCATAAATCTAAAACGATTAATGGGTACAGATGTTTAAAAAATCTGATTTAAAATATCAATTGGTATATTCGCGTCAAAAAAATATATGCTTGACATTGTATACCAGGACGACCATCTGATAGCAATAAATAAGCCACATGGTTTATTGGTACACCGTTCTTCAATAGCAAATGACGCAAAAGAGTTCGCCTTACAGCTGCTTAGAGACCAGATAGCGAGGTGGGTAAGTCCGGTACACCGTCTTGACAGAAAAACTGGCGGATTGCTGCTTTTTGCTTTTGAGAAAGACGTAGAAATTGCGATGCACAAGCAGTTCCAGGAAGGATTGGTCAGTAAAAAGTATATCGCTGTAGTGCGCGGTTACGCACCTGATCAGCTGGATATTGATTATCCGCTGATGAAAGAGAATGGAACAATGCAGGATGCTTTTACCTCATTTGTGACCCTTAATAGAGCAGAACTCGATATTCCACTGGGAAACCACCCAACTTCAAGGTACTCTCTGGTAGAAGCCAGTCCCACAACCGGAAGGATGCACCAGCTGCGAAAACACTTTGCCCATATTTTTCATCCTATTATAGGCGACCGCAAACACGGCTGTAATAAACAAAACCGATTCTTTAAGCAAGAATGGGAGATGACTACCATGCTTTTACATGCTTCTGAGCTAAAGTTTAACCATCCGGTTACCGGTGCAGAAGTACTTCTTAAAGCACCCTTGCAGGAGGAATTTATCAGGGTGATGAATTTGATGAACTGGTAAAGCTAAACCATTCCAATTAATTAAAACATTCATAAATACCTGCTGTTCATCCTGAAAAAGATAATCATGGCAACAGAAACCGAAGAAACTGGAAAAGGGCAACAGGATAAACCTTCAGATGATAAGCTGAAAAGACAGGAGAACGACAGTGAAAGTGGTGATCAGTATTCTTCCGATCAGGGAGAAGATGAAAACGGCGACAAACCTTCTGCTGATGAGCAGGAATAAGACTGTCCAGGTATAAAAAAAGCAGAAGAGTTTGAAACACATCTTCTGCTTTTTTTATGCTTAAGCTTTTACAGGAAAAAACCTACTTGTAAATCGAATTTAAAACCCCGGCCAGGCGCATACCTGCCTGCTGAATCCTTACTTCAATCTGCGGAAGGTGTTTCTGGTAATAAGCATCACCAATTTTACGGGTGCTCATCGCATCTACCTCAGCATATAACTCACTGCTGATCTGGTAGCTTTCCCACATCCATTTCATCATAGCATCATTCTGCCAAAGTTTGATTTGTCTGGCTGGTACATTATCGTATTTAGACGCAAGCTGCTCATAGTCAAGGCCCTGTTTTTCTAATAGTTTTGTATCCCACAGGCTATGGAGATTAGTTCCCTTATCTTCATAATTCAGCTGTATAGTGTTACCTCCCTTATCTTCTGCCCTGCTGATGTGCATTGGCTGATGGAGGTCTCCTACAAAATGGACCAGGAATTTAAGTGCTTCCACTTTACTTTCCTTACTGGCAGAATTATCTTTCAAGGTTTTCTCTACATTGATCAATGCACTGTAAACATTTTCTTCGGTCATAGACATAACCATCTTCTGAAATTCAGCATAATTTAATCCCAGCGGGAGATTCAGGAAATGCCATGATCCTGTTTTTTTATAAGCTTCCTGTCCACGCACCTCATCTGCCCAGCTGCTAACATCGGCAAGGCTTTCATTGCCTAATAGGTCCTGTACGGCAGACTGTGCTTTAGGGCTTAAATGGTTTGCCGCAAGTTTACCAATAGTACGGTGACCGGTTTTGCCCCAGGAAGCCAGTATTAGTGCAACAGAAATAAAAACGAGAGAAAGCAAATAGCTGTATCTTTTCATATTGATATTATATTATTTTTGGCGAAGGTCGCCATACAGTATTAAATGAATACATTCAACAGGTAACAATTTAGCTAAATTATAAGAGTTTGCTATCAATGTATATTGAATAAATTATACAAAACCAGGAATAAATTATCCTTTATCTCTCCTGAACTATTATTATTGTAATACCAGAGTATGATTTAAGTTATTTTAATAGTAGCAATACCCCCTCTATCTTTGTCATGTTATTTAAAAGAGGATAATTTATCCATATCAATTGTATAGTAAAATGAAAAATATATTTGTAATAAACGGCGGTCAGAAGTTTGGTCATTCTGGTGAAAGATTTAATGAAACCATTACTTCGGTTACACAGAACTACTTCCAAAATCATCCTGAGTATAATGTAAGGGTAAGTAACGTAAATGATGAGTATGATCCGCAGCAGGAAGTAGAGAACTATATTTGGGCAGACGTTGTGATCTATCATACCCCGATCTGGTGGTTTCAGCTGCCCCACGGCTTTAAAAAATACATAGATGTGGTATTTACTGCGGGGCATGCTAACGGGATATATCATAGCGACGGCCGCCGTTCAGCTAATCCAAGCCGTAACTATGGAACAGGCGGTATGATGCATGGCAAAAAGTATATGGTGACAACCTCATGGAACGCGCCGGAAGAGGCCTTTACTATTCCTGGAGAATTCTTCAATCAAAAATCTGTGGATGAAGGTCCGTTATTTGGTTTTCACCGGATGAATGCCTTTACCGGAATGGAACCGTTGGAAAGCAAACACTTTCATGATATAGAAAAAAATGCAGATGTGGAAAAGGATATGAAAGCCTGGACAGCGCATCTGGACAAGGTGTTCTTAACTGAAGAGCTTGCTATCAATTAATACATGATGCAAATAAAAGCGGCCAATGAAGATGGCCGCTTTTAACTATTAACTATTAACTATTAAACTAAAACTATCCCGGGCATCCACCATTAGATAAAATCTTAGAGGAGGTTACCAGCCCCCTATTTATTCAAAAACTAATCCGGTAAACCCCAAAAACGTGCCATAAAAAGAGTACACTCATAATGAGCAAGTTAGACCTGCCACTGTTCAATAGCGAACAAAATACGTTCCTTATCGAACATTGCTTTATTGTTTTGACTGCCATCGTCAATTGTTGCTTTGATCTATATCTTGCGCCGTTCAGCTACTACAATCATCATCATGGTTACAATAAGTTTTTGATAAGGCTGTATTCGGAATCAATTACCCTGAAGTTTTTTGATTTGGGTCACTGCATTTTTATTGTCCGGATCCAATTGCAATGACATCTTGTAATTTTTCAGGGCATTTGCTTTATCGCCCAACATATCCTGAACTTCTGCCAGACTATCAAATGCGTTCCCGCTTTTAGGGTTGAGCGTGGTATTAAGTTTAAATACCGGTAATGCATCTTTAAGCTTACCTTCGGCCACGAGTTTGTAGCCCCAGCCATTCAGTTCTTTCTCAGTTAATTTAAATGAGGCATCCTGTTTTTGAAGTTTAGTGGCTATTGCAGCAGCTTGATCAAAACCATTCTTTATGAGCGCTGCCCTTAGTTTTTTAATTGAAGGGTTTAAGCCAAATCCATTTGCTTCATGCATGTCGGGTAGATAGTATGCCGCAGTTTCATCAGTAAAAGTATCAGGATTGCCACCCATCAGATTGGTAAGGATAACAACGGC
>Ga0308164_10001410_pt1 | contig 28379 bp, 28 predicted proteins | sample PhyTR2_FD_201031 | JGI IMG/M metagenome (GOLD analysis project Ga0308164, IMG submission 201031) | Phyllosphere microbial communities from UC Gill Tract Community Farm, Albany, California, United States - DLSLT.R2 | ecosystem: Host-associated > Plants > Phyllosphere > Unclassified | place: USA... | reverse complement strand
TGCTGCGTTGCTTGAAAAAGGGCAAGCGCATGGCACCTCATTGGCTGTAGGTAACTGCCGCAGTTATGGCGATAGCTGCTTAGCATATTCAAGCCATGCCTTACAAATGACCTCTTTAAACCGGTTCTTAAGCGCGGATTGGACTACCGGTTTAATTACTGTAGAGGCGGGTATAACCTTGAGGGAGATCCTCGAGGTCTGTGTCCCGCAAGGGTGGTTCCTGCCCGTTACGCCTGGCACGCAATTCGTGACGGTAGGAGGCGCGATTGCCAACGATGTTCACGGCAAGAACCACCATGTCCGAGGGACTTTCGGCCGCCACGTACAAGCGCTCAGTTTAGTCAGAAGTGACCAAGGCGAATCAATTCACTTGAAAGACGAAAACAGTGATCTATTTGCCGCGACGATCGGCGGGCTTGGGCTTACGGGAATTATAACTTGGGCTACCATCCAGCTAATTCGGATAAACTCAACCAAAATTGATACCACAACAATACGCTATGACACGCTGATAGATTTCTTTGCCATCTCCGAAGAGCTCGACGCCGTAAACGAATACGGCGTCGCATGGATCGACTGCGTAGCGAAGGGAAGTAAACTTGGACGTGGAGTCTACTTCACCGGGAACCATAGCAAATATGGGGATCTTAGGATCGATAAGGGCAGCGACCGAAACGTACCTTTCACCCCACCTATCTCTTTAATAAATCGACAGTCACTAGTCGCATTCAATACTCTTTACTGGCATAAACACAGCGCAGAAAAAAAGATCGAGAGGCAGTTCTATGAGCCATTTTTTTACCCATTGGACTCGATAAGGAACTGGAATAGAATCTATGGACCCAAAGGTTTCCAGCAATATCAGTGCGTAATTCCAAAAGATCACGCTCAAGATGCAATGAACGAGATATTACGAACAATTTCGAAAAGTGAACAAGGATCTTTTCTTGCAGTACTGAAGCGCTGCGGGGATATAGAGTCTCCGGGCTTGTTATCGTTCCCGGTAGAAGGAACGTCATTAGCGCTAGACTTCTCTAACCAGTCAGCGCCACAACAGGAACTCTTCCCCAGGCTTGACGAGATAGTCCACGAAGCTGGAGGCAGACTCTACCCGGCAAAAGACGCCCATATGAGCGGAACACATTTCCGAAGCGCTTATCCGAATTGGGAGAAGCTAATTAAGATCCGCGACCCCATGTTGAATTCTAAGTTTTGGCAGAGAGTAACTACGTGAAAAATATATTAGTGCTGGGCGCGACTTCTGCAATTGCCATGGAATGCACGAAAATCTGGGCGAGCCAAAAATCCAGATTTTTCTTGGTAGGCCGCGATGAGGAAAAACTTTCGCAAACGGCAGCTGACTTGGTAAGCAGAGGGGCAACCAGTGTATCAACGTATGGTTTGGACCTGACAGATAGCACTCGCTTCGATAGCATGATTGATACGTGTATCAATACAATAGGCCAGATTGATTTGATCCTACTTGCGCATGGTACTCTTCCAGATCAGAAATCGTGCGAGTCAGATATTGACCTCGCCATCAGGGAGTTTCATACCAACTGCTTATCGTCGATCAGCTTGCTTACCAAACTAGCGCCAATCCTTGAGCAGCAAGGATGTGGAAAGGTTGTGGTCATTTCGTCTGTGGCAGGCGACCGGGGACGTGCATCGAACTATCTATATGGTGCAGCCAAGGCGGCAGTCAGCACTTTTACGGAAGGCCTACGAGGTAGACTATTCAAGTCCGGGGTCCATGTACTGCTGGTGAAACCAGGATTTGTGGATACCCCAATGACCAAGGATTTGAATCTACCGAAGCTGCTAGTTAGCTCACCACAAAAAGTCGCAGAGCAGATTACTGCCGGGGTAGAAGCGAATAGAAACGTGCTTTATACGCCTGGTTTCTGGGCACTGATTATGTTGATTATCAAAACAATACCCAGCTCAATTTTCAAAAGACTTCCACTTTAATCAACGCCCGTTAATAGGTACAAAAGAGCGTGTATGCACATGGACAATAAGATCATCATCCCCGGCGGCGCTGGTCTGGTCGGACAGAATCTGGTAGCCCATTTGCGCAGGGCTGGCTATTCGAACCTTGTCATCCTAGACAAGCACAAGGCGAATTTAGAGGTGCTCAAGCGAATGCATCCAGAGTTGACCATCGAATACGCTGATCTCGCCGAGGACGGAGATTGGAAGAGGTTTTTTGAAGGTGCTGATACCGTTGTAATGCTGCAGGCACAAATTGGTGCACCAACCGAAGAGCCTTTTACTCGAAATAACCTGCTGAGCACTGAGCAGGTACTCCAAGCAATAAAATTCTATAATGTACCTTACACCGTACACATCAGTTCCTCTGTAGTCGAATCGGTCGCCGACGATTTTTATACTCGCAGCAAGACCCAGCAAGAAAAGATGGTATTGGAAAGTGGAATTTCAACTGTCGTACTTAGACCGACGTTGATGTTCGGGTGGTTTGATAGGAAGCACCTAGGCTGGCTGAGCCGATTCATGCAAAAAGTTCCAGTATTTCCAATTCCTGGCAATGGGCGCTATATGCGACAACCCCTTTATGCTGGCGACTTTTGCCGGATAATCATGAGCTGCATTCAAAACCGTCCAACAGGAAAAATCTTCAATATTTCAGGTTTAGAAAAAATCGATTATATCGACATAATCAAAACAATCAAAGCAACTACTCAGACCAAGGCCATTATCTTAACTATTCCTTACGGCCTCTTCTACCTACTACTTAAAATATGGGGAGCCTTCGACAGCAACCCTCCATTTACGCCCTCACAACTAAAAGCGTTGATAGCCCCAGATGAGTTTGAGGTCATTGACTGGCCGGGAATATTTGGGGTCCAGCCTACTAAGTTTCGTGATGCTATTGAAGAGACCTTCAGTGACCCAACGTACAGCAAAATAGAAATGGAGTTTTAAGATGGGCCAACGTATTGCGGTGCTTGGGGCTGGCCCTATGGGCTTGGCAGTGGCATATCAACTTGCGCGTGATGGCCATACACCGGTAGTCTTTGAAGCAGATGATCGTGTAGGTGGAATGACTGCCAGCTTTAATTTCTCTGGGCTTGATATCGAACGCTACTACCACTTCCACTGCATTTCCGACCATGCGTTTTTGACGGTTCTTAAAGAGCTTAATTTGGCCGAGAAAATGCAGTGGACTGAAACAAAAATGGGTTATTGGTACAAGGATAGGTTACAGCCTTGGGGTAATCCGATTGCGTTGCTGAAATTCAAAGGCCTAAGCCTGGCTGCAAAGTTTCGCTATGGGCTCCACGCCTTTCTTTCAACCAAGCGAAACGACTGGAAACCGCTGGATAACGTTAACGCAAAAAAGTGGATAGAAACATGGGTCGGCAAGGAAGCTTATGACATCTTATGGAGAAACCTATTTGAATACAAGTTCTATTATTATTCAGATAACCTCTCGGCAGCGTGGATATGGAGCCGTATCCGCCGAATAGGACGTTCGCGATACAACCTGTTCAAGGAGAAATTAGGCTACCTGGAAGGCGGTTCTCAAACCTTCCTGGAGGCTATGCGCGCGGATATTATTAAGAATGGTGGAGAGGTTCGTCTGTCCACGCCAGTTATGAGAGTAAACCTGAAGGACGAAGAAGTTCAATCAGTTGAAACCAAACTAGGCGTAGAACCGTTCGACAAGGTCATTAGCACCATCCCACTACCCTACATTAACAGTGTGATCCCTGAGCTGCCCTCTACCATCAGCTCTCAATTTAGCGCCGTGAAAAATATTGCAGTAGTATGCGTCATTGCTAAATTAAAAAAACGGCTGACAGAGAATTTTTGGCTTAACATAAACGACCCGGAAATGGACATACCTGGGCTGGTTGAGTACTCCAACCTTCGCCCTCTATCTGAAAATATAATTTACGTGCCATTCTACATGCCTGGGGAGCACCCGAAGTATTCAGAGCCGGATGAAAACTTCACTAGCAAAGTGGCTCAATATATTAGGAAAATAAATCCCCAGATAGCTGCTGAGGATATTCTAGATATCCGTGCTAGCCGCTATCGGTTTGCTCAGCCGATATGCCAGCCAGAGTTTTTGAAATCGATTCCAGAAGCTAAGCTGGCGGTAAAGGGGCTCTGGGTCGCAGACACCTCTTACTACTACCCAGAAGATAGAGGTATCTCTGAAAGTATTGAGTTCGGGCGAAAGCTTGCGAAGGACGCCGTTGAATGCTGAAGAAATTATTAGCTTCGCGTTTGCCAGCTTTTCTGCTCACCGGCGGAATCGCGGCCGCGATAAATTTCTGTTCAAGAATTGTTTACAATCTTTGGCTTAGCTATTCATGGTCGGTCATTCTCGCTTATATCACTGGGATGGTCACAGCCTTTGTACTGGCTAAAATTTTTGTATTCAAACATAGCACGCAAAGCTTAAAGCACTCAGCAATGTGGTTCGTCGCTGTGAATCTTGTAGCGGTACTCCAAACCTGGGGAATTAGCGTTTGCTTAGCCTATTACGTGCTACCAGCGATAGGTATAAAAAGCTACGGGAAAGAAATTGCGCACGCGGTAGGAGTCGTTTTTCCGGTATTCACTAGTTATCTAGGGCACAGGCGCTATTCCTTTAGATAGCGTCCTATTCCAGTGATATATCAACCTGCCAGCAGCACAAGCGTAGCCAGCAGGTTGTACCTTACAGAAATATCAATTCGCCTCGGCGACCGAGTCAGCTTACTACTCATCAAATAAGAAGAAGCCGATGCAAAGTTTTGAAGCCGGAAAAAAAATAGAGAACTTTGTGCCCACGGCGGGCGAAAAAAAAGAGCCAGGAAGATTTATCTTATCTGTATTTGGCTACGCATTATTTTTCGGGATATTATTCAGATGGAATGGAATACACATCCAAATGTTCCGGGCCGAGTCTGGCGTCTTCCTGACAGCTGCATGGGATGAGAATCTCCAATTTTTCCTGCATGATTTTATACTCAAACCATACAACGGCCATTTCACCCCAATCCAGTTCACAGCGGAATTCATACAAGCAAGATTAATTGGTGTAAGCGAACGAATCTGGTTTGTACGCCAGATGCTAGTCGTGGGACTCATGGCTACAGTGCTCAACAAACTTTTCAGTTCACTTATTGAACTCTCCACGCCGTCATCTAGCAGCAGCAAAATCACTGCAATTGCTCTTACCATTTTGTTCCTCATGCAACCAGCGATGATGGACCTAGTGTCATGGCCATTTATGTCTGCACAGCTATTGTGCATTACCTGCGGCGCGTGCGGCCTGTATAAACTTTTACAGTTCTGTAAGACTCAAAAATTTAGCGCAGCTGCAGCATCTGCCGCATTTGGCTACGCTTCTATGCATTTTCTTGGAGTAGGTATAGCTTTCAGCCTTGGGACGCTTTTTACACTCAGCCTCATAGCATGGGTTTACAACGCGAAGAAGAACGTGTGGGTTACTATATTCGCGCTGGGACTTCTTACTTGCGCACATGCATTGGTAATGATGCAAGGCTCAACTCAGTTAATGGCTCAGGAAGTCCCGATACAAACCTCCATACTACGAATTGGCGCCTTATTCATCGGCTTGATATATCGGGGAGCGCAGAGCTTATGGGCTACTGGGTATTACCCTTGGCCTAACGTATCTGCCTACGTAAATGACGCATTTTATGGGTTAACTCTAATACTAACTCTAGCAGTAACAACAATCTCTCTATTTACACAGTATTGCAGAGGTTCTCGCACTGACTCTATCATACCGTTTGCATTAGTTTCTTTCACAAGTACATCACTGATTATGTTTTGCATGCTACCGGTCGTCCGTAGTAGAGACGTCGCAGACCCACACATTATTGATGCCTATCTCTTCGGAACTCGCTACCTGATTTTTGCCTCGTTTTTCATCATATCGCCGATTGCATTTTTTGCGGGAAAGATCGTCAGTTATCTGAGGTATTACCAGGCGCTACCCGCTATTGTTATGGCAATAGGAGCAGTAGCCGCAAGTCACAATTTCGCACGACACAGTATCCCTGAACTTTGGCCTCAACTTGAGGTATCAGCTAGGAAAAACTGGAACAAGGTAGTGCTACAAGTTAGGGATGAAATGGCTGATCAGGGATACGTTCTTGACAGGCCGGCTCCGGAACTAGACCCAGAGTTCACCCCGCCCCTTAGCAGTTATAGACGGCTGTTGGAGCACGAGCTCCGCTGCGTAGACTGTGTTAAGTTTTCCCCCAAAAATTAGCAGGACATGTCTGTAGTGGTCTAATGAAACCGGGCACCCATTTAGGCGAGAATGCTCGCCATAGAGAGGTGTCCGATGAGCACGCAACGACGTACCTTTACCCCCGAATTCAAACGTGAAGCCGCCAGCCTGGTGCTTGACCAGGGCTACAGCCACATTGAGGCAGCCCGGTCGCTCGGGTTAGTTGATCAGCATTGCGTAGGTGGGTCAGCCAGCTCCAGCAGGAGCGTGACGGTGTCACCCCGACCAGCAAGGCGTTAACACCTAAGCAGCAAAAAATCCAAGAACTGGAAGCCCGAATCAATCGTCTGGAACGGGAAAAGTCGATCCTAAAAAAGGCTACCGCGCTCTTGATGGCCGAGGAGCACGAGCGCTCGCGTTAGTCGATCAGCTTCGCTCCGAGGAGCCGGTTGATCTGTTGTGCTCGGTATTTGAAGTCACCCGGTCTTGCTACTACGCCCATTGCCGCAAGCGTCGATTTCCGGATGCAGAGCGGGTGGTTTTGCGCAGCTGTGTGAACGAGCTATTTACTCAAAGTAGAAACGCTGCGGGCAGTCGAAGCATCATGCTGTTGATAAAAGAGGACGGCATGCAAATCGGGCGATTCAAGGTACGTAAGTTGATGCGCGAGATGAACTTGATCAGCAAACAGCCGGGCTCCCATGTCTACAAAAAGGCGACCGTGGAGCGACCTGATATCCCGAACGTGCTTGATCGAGGGTTCAGCGTGGGATCCCCCGACAAGGTCTGGTGCGGTGACATTACGTACGTTTGGGCCGAAGGTCGATGGCACTATCTAGCGGCCGTAATCGATCTCTATGCGCGCCGGGTTGTGGGCTGGGCGTTCTCAGCCAAACCCGACGCTGACCTGGCGATCAAGGCATTGGATACGGCCTATAAGCAGCGTGGTCGGCCTCAGAATGTGCTGTTTCACAGCGATCAGGGCAGCCAATACGGCGGCCAGAGTTTCCGCCAGAGACTATGGCGATACCGCTTCACACAGAGCATGAGTCGGCGCGGCGACTGAGATGATAATGCCCAGATGGAGCGGCTATTTCGCAGCCTGAAAACTGAATGGATACCGACGGTGGGCTACATGAGCGCCGAGTTGGCTAAACAAGATATCGGTCGTTTCCTGATGGAGCGGTACAGCTGGCGGCGACCGCATCAGTTCAACGAAGGCTTAGCGCCTGCCGTTGCCGAGGAAAAATTTAACGCAGTGTCCGGGATAAGTTGATCCACTACAGTCAATCCCGGGCGAAAGTACGGGATTGATTCGGGCAGGGATTAATTCTGATCGCAGGCGAGCAAACCCTCAATTACTGTTGACCAAACACCAAATTAACGGTCCGAGCCTGGTCCTCACCAGCAATATTCAGCCTAGTAACTTTACCAAAAGCAGGGTAAGTCCAAACAATAACGTCTTTTGTACCAGAGTCCCGCGCAAGTTCATACTGAATAGGCCCTTCTTCGTAGTTAACCGGTAGGCTTTTTTGTAATTTAAACTGAAGATAGTCATTATCTTTAGATCCCGCCAGTTGTGCTTCACCCGTTGAACACAGTCCCGACTGACAGATCTTAATAATCAGTTTACCATCAGCAGTCCCTCCCCCATTCCCTATCTGTAAACCAATCGAGTCAATTCGCAGGGTGCCAGGAGAAACCAATATACCGCTTAGTCTATCCCCATGTTTTAGAGGAACTGCAGCATTGGAAGAATCGTCTAGTTGCGTGCGAATCTCTACGTTGGATTGCCCGCCAACGCAACGTTTAGCGGGCGCATATTGATGACATCCGGACAAGACAACTCCAAGCAAAATCGGAACCATAAACGAAACAGCGCGCATCTAGAAGCCCTCTATAAATAAATTTTATTAGGATACCAACACCAGAGCCCGAGAGCCGAGCATCGCAACGTTTATTACCAACTGAATTAAAACCAAACCGAGCGTGATGTTAAACGATAGCTTGGTACGCATCCACCACAACGCTAGCACCGAAAAAAGCACCGCGATTGGCTGCATACCATGAAGTGCGGGAAGTGCAAACCCGCTAAATACCCCTGTGATAAGCAAAGCAGGCAGAACCACGCCTAAAAGTGATTCGACAGGATATTTACGGGCCGCACACAGAGACGCGAACGAGACTGGGGGTATAAGACAGACACCAAATGCGCCGACCAAGGATATAAACATCACGCGACACCAGGCGTCTGGAGAGCTCCAAAATTCCGGGGGTGGAAGAAATATATTCCTAATATTTACGAGCCTCGCCCAAAGTGCATCGACCACGCTATTGGAAACAAAATTCTGCTGGACAAGGTCTGATGGGATATTTAAATAGAGCCGAGTCCATAAAAACCAAGGGATAATTAAAGTCGCAGCAGCAATAGCAAATGGTAGAAAGCCCCGTTTTGCTTCAGAGTCATTCCGCTCTCGCCATATCAAGTAAAGGGCGATACAACCTACGAATATGATCGCATAAGGGTGAGACCAGTACGCCAAGCCGCTCAAGAGCCCCACTAGCAATGTCGACCGCTTTTCCCACAGTGCGACTCCCGCCACAATCAGAAAAAAGCCTGCAAGTGACTTAGGCCATGCAAATAGCGTTTCGCCGAGAAAATATGGACTGCTCAAAAACAGCATATATGCAAGTAAGCTATATCTATTATCAAGCCTAAACCGCTGAAGAAGCAGAGCCATACCCAGAATGAGCGTGGCGTTGAGAGTGACGGCAACCGCGAGAAAATTCCAGTAGCCTTTTTCACTTCCCAAGCTTCCCACATCAGGCCATCTTAGCCCTACGTAGCGAAATTTTGGGAGCGGGTCCGGATGCGCAAGCACCGGCTGTAGGGCAGCCCGAAAAGGAATAGTAGCCAGCGACATCAATATTGGCCTATTGGATAGTTCCTGCCCTGGCATCAAAGGACGCTCATCGGCGAACTGGATGTCCCGAAGCAAATATTCACCTGCAACATAGGGGATATAATTATCTGCAGGAAAGTCACCAAGCGTTCGTTGAATCTTTACCGGTAAGCTATGATTTTTTATAACGTACGCGCCATCTGGAAGCTCAGCCGGAAACTTCACAGGTACTAACGTAACCGCCAAGGCCGTCCAGGCGGCTAATATCCAGGCACCCAACGCAATCGCTGTCGACTTTCCGCCTTCGTTCCGTAAGCGAGCAAGCAACTGCGTTTTGTGACCTCGGAGGAGTGCAATGACGATTAGGATCGCAAAGCCGACTCGAGCAACGACTTCATAGCGAACGGGAACGGACACTGTCGCAATTCCCAGAATACCTAAAACCATTACCCCCATCGCCGCCGATAGCGCAAGCAATTCAACTCCAGTTAGCTTGCGCCCCGAAGATGAAAAAGACAGTAACGCACCGCCGGTAGAAACAACGATGAAAACGGCGAATAACGACAGCGCCATTCCATTCAATAATTGCCCCACGACTGGGATCTCCTAGACTAGATTCAAAACCAAATCTTAACAGGTGATTCATCAAAAATACATATCGGACCACGCTAATACGTAACTGTCAGAATCATGCCTAACCATTTGACCATACACCCGCAAAAGGTGATAGCAGTTTAAAGTTCAGCCAACCGCATCAAGATAGTCTCCGCTCTATGCTTATAGGTATGTTCAGTCATCGTGCGCTGCTGTGATGAAATCGCAATCTGCAGGCACCGCTCGCGGTCATCGCGCATCTGCTCCATCATTTGCTTGAACTCAACGGCCGAATTGTAGAGCAGAACTTCCGTTCCCGGTCGATAATAGTCCATTATTTCCAGACTCTCGACGAAGAATGCTTGCGTAGTACCCGACATCGCAGCTTCGAATGTTCGCGGCCCAGGAGTGGAGGGGTCCAGTTTGAACCGATCATTGGCATAATTAAAGTCTCGACCCATATTCAGAGTGACCCAAGACTCATTATAATATTGGGATAACACTTCATTCGGTAAACGGCGATTCTCACAAAAACCAAGATCAGTAGGCCATTCGGCCCCTAAAATAACTGCCGAGCAGTCCGACAATGTAGGCGCGAGGTCTCTCAATAATCTTGCGCGATTTGGAAATGCGACACCACAGAAAAAAATATTCGTATGTTTCTCCGTAGCCTGAATATCACGCTTATGTGCAGATTCACTAGCTGCCAAAGGGAGGTGAAAAGCCCGTGGATGATTGTAATGCTCAGCGCTCCACCTATCATTACTGAATATAATATCAGCCACACCTTGAAGCTTGTAATGATAGTCGAACTCGTAAGGGTCATCATGCAGCCAAAAGACCATGGGAATCCCTTGCTTATCGCACTCCCAACGTAAGCTTTGATAATCCGCATCATCTGGCATGCACGAACCGAAACAAACTACAGCGTCTGGCTTAAACGAAGAAACCTTGACTGCTGCGTGTTCAAGAGGAGTGTTTACCACAGCATCGGCGCCGAGTAAAAGTTCAAATCCTTCCGCAACATAGTTACGCAGCACCATGTTACGATTCCGATTATCCGGTGATGCGCCACAAACCAAAATCTTATCTGGACGCTCCATTACATAGCTCCAATTCGACGTCGTACAACCTGAATAACCTTTGAAATAGTACGCTTCACACCATAGGCCTTTAGGTAGAAGCGGAGCCGATAAAGACGGCTTGGTGCTGCTGTCGCGATCAGCGGAGAAGCACCACCCCCTGCTAATATTACGTTTTCGGGGCGAATAGCCCAGCTACGCTCCACCAGCAATACACCTGCGCCTTTTAAATTTGCGCCGGCTTGATGGCTGCACCCATGTGCATAGGGGCGAGACGGCATCAACTCTTGGTATAGGCTCAAAAGCCAGTCCATATGCTCAGCCAAACTTACACCAACACTTTCTTTTAAAAATGGCTTTATTTGCGCAAGTTCCGTGCGATCTTTAATCAACCTGCGAACTAGCGCGACAATAGCACCGGCTTCACCCACAGGCAATTTAAACCCATTTTTGCCATTGATGACCCGCTCACCCAAGGCGCCAATATCGGCAACAATAGGAATAACCCCAGCGCTCCAAGCCTCGCTCATACTGATACAGTAGGTTTCTGGCCAAAGAGAGAAATGTAGTGAGAGGTCGAATTCCTTTAAAATTTGTGGCAGCGAACCTGGTGAAAATTCGCCATAAACAGATAAATTCGGAACAGCCAGCATCTCGAAAATCGACGCATATTGTGGTGCGACAGACCCAAAAATGGTGAATTCCACATCGTCGTCTCGCAACTGATTGATTGCGTGTACAATTGGATCTCCACCCTTGTTGGCAGCGAAATTACCCGGAATAGCAATGCGCAGTTTGTTCGAGCTCCCGGAGCTTGAAATCAAAACACCACCCAAGTGCTCATTCTGTGCTGCTGTAGGCATAGGTACGCCACAAACTCGGATCTTTCCGGGCTTTCTAAGAAGCGGATAGATCCGAGCATAAAGCTCCGCCACACCAGGGGTATTGGCGTGCAGTGCATCGATGCTATCCAGCAAGCGGCCGAAAAATGCTCTACGCTTAGCTTGGCTGCCCGGTCCCATAGCACTTGTTGCGTTCAGGCATATGTCGCAGGTTTCAATCGGAAGACTGGGGATGTCGCAATAAACACCACGGTAATCAAGAAGATTAAAACGCGAACAAACCGAGAAGTAGTCGTGCAGACTTAAAACTGAACGAATCCCCAGTGCCTTTGGTAGAAAGCCAATTGAAGGTGGATGCCCTATAAAGTGCTGAAAATGCACAAGATCTATCTTATATTTTAACAAAATAGATGAAAATACTTCTTCTCTCTCAGGACAGGACAGTAATGTCTCATCCAATATCCCTGGAAATGCATAACTCTCGACAACTTCTAGCCTTTCATTACGGAGACTGTAGTGAGATGTCAAAAGACCATCTACTCGATCAGGGCTGTAGAACAGAAACTCTATACGATCGGTCAGCGCCTGTCGAATCAGCTCTTGATAAATCTCTACCCCGCCGTATGGCTTAACACCCTGGATATTATGGGAGACAGTCAAAACCGTCCTTCGAGGACCGTCGGAACTCTCATTATTCAAGACGATTGGTTGCTTCTCGACTGATAATGCCTCTACCTGCTTAAGTAGCGTTTCTACACGATGAAAGTATAGATGCTTCGAAAGTGTGGCCTTTTGCGCTGAGCGAGCGATAGCAATTCGTTGCTCTGGATACTTTAAATAATGCTCGAGCTTATCAATGCAGTCTTTTACACCATCAAACCCTACAAAATCTTGGCCAGGTACATAGAAATCATTGACGCGAATTTCAGGTATCGATGTATCTACTAACTGAAAACCACCAGCCAATGCTACTTCAAAAAATCTGGGCCCTGGTGTTTCAGCGACAGGATCATTTCCCGAAGACGAAAAATTTCGGTGAAGCGTCAAAACAGAACGACTTCTATTGGAGAACTTCGCAAACTCTGTGTTCGGTGTCCGCCAATCAAAAGAACTGGTATCCATACCCAAGTTAGGAGCTGGTATGTAGGGGTTCGCAGGCAACGCTAGTTTCAAATTAACTGAAGGGATTGCGTGTTGTAGCTGTTCCAGGAAACGCGCGCGGTTAGGCCACGCGGTGCCCGCAAAAAACAAATCATATAAATAATGCCCCTCATCAAATTGAGGAACATCATGAAAGTGTAATCTTTCATCTGCTGCGAATGGTAGATGCCTGCCTTTGTCACCATAGGCAGCAACGCTTCCAGCATCATTAGTAAATACCAAATCAAAAAGCTCGGCGTTACTGGCATTAATACTTCTTTCGTAAGGATCTTCAGTAACCCAAAGAACCTTATTTTCACAAAGCGAAGTAAGTCGCTCCATGATTGCACGATCCAATTCCTCCCCGTCAAAAGCTATAATTAAATTACATTTTTTTTCGACCAGATCAAAGATAGCCGTTTTGTAATCACTTCGAACGATAACCTCTACGCGGCTATTGGCAGCAATAGCGCGAGCAATTCCCAAAGCTATATAATGATTGGGATTACTCTTCTTCGTATCGATAAGCTGAACACGCCACTGCTTCATATTAAACACCAGCTAACAAAATCCTTTAATTTACGCGGGAACCTTGCTCTCACTTAGCGCCTCTCACAAACATCCGGCGCATTGCTCTTAACGGAGACATCAAACGCCAACTCAGTGATGAACGCATACGTTCAATCTCAACATTTACTTCAACTACCTTTTCATTTAGTCTTCTGACTTCTTCATCGCACCCATGAAGCACCAGCGCTTGAAGCTCGGCAGCATGTGCTTTCTGATCCGACATAATCTTGTAGCTTGATAGTTCTTTTTCAATAGCGCCGAACTCGTCAAGTCGGGAGGACAATTCGGTATTGGAATTTTGGCTATGGTTCAACAGATCCGCGAGGCGTCCCTGCTCGCGTGCAAGCGTGCCGATATCAACAATCGATGTAATCAAACGCCCCGAATGCTCAAACATCCGATTAACTAGGGCTTGTCCCTCTTCCGAGGCAGATGCACGGCATAGTTCGAGCAGCATTTCGGGTTGATCAGGGCCAACTAGGATAACCCCTAAACCGTGGGTATGAATAAACTCAAAAGACGGAAACTGATCCTTCAGCGCAAGCCAGTACTTCCACACGCCGAATCCGCGCTCTCGCACATTGATATCATGAAATAGTACAACTCCTCTAGCTGAGAGTTTGGCGCGCCATGTTTCAAAGTCGTTTTGAACTGCATCATATGTGTGCAGCCCATCAATATGTAATAAATCTACGGAACCGTCCTCGAAGTACTCCACAGCCTCTTCAAAGCGCATCCGCATCAACTTGGCAAAATCCGCATAGTTTCGCTGCTGATAGTCGAGCAACGAAAAATATATCTCATCTCCATATTGCCCTGCGTGCTCGTCGCCCTGCCAAGTGTCAACAGCGTAACATTTTGTAGGAATGGCGCATGTTTCAATAGCTTGGCAAAACGCCAGAAATGACGCGCCGCGATGAGTACCTAACTCTACAAGAATCTGTGGACGCATAGCCTCGATAAGCCATCCCGCAAAAGGAATATGGCCTAACCACGCACTTTCCGGCACGTGTTTCGGAAGCATAAACATACTATTATTAACAGGAAAGCGAATCATGGCTACCTCACGACTAAGCGCTATTTTTATAGGTTGAAATATTAATAATTCTAGCTATAGGTCCGTATGAACGTATCAATATCACCTCCACACAGGGCTGCTTGAGACGCATGTATTTGCTCGATTGGCCAATTCCACCATTCGATCGCTAGCAATTTCGTTATCTGCGCATCACTGAATCGAAAACGAAGTTGCTTCGCAGGGTTACCACCCACTACAGAATAAGGTGCCACATCTTTCGTGACCACTGAGCGCGCGCCTATTACCGCTCCGTCGCCGATCGTAACACCGGATAAGATTGTCGCACCGAATCCAATCCAGACGTCATTGCCGATCTTGGTCGTACCTTTAGTCGCGGGGTGGCCGTCTCGACCTGCCAAAGGGTCGCCAAACGCGATACGTAGCGGGTATGTGGTAACCCAGTCCAGGCGATGCTCTCCGCCGGCGAATATCACTACGTCGTCAGCGATCGAACAGAACGACCCGATGGTGATCGACTCGAGTTCTTCCCATATCATGAATCGGGGGCTACCGTAGGTAAAGCGACCGACCTGAATTCGCGGATCATCACTTGAAAGCGTCGCTATTTGGCTGTCAAAGTCGCTCATTTTGCCCCCTCCGAGATCATCGTCACTTTTTCGAACGGTATTCCGACAAGCCCGTACCGTAGCTTAGGAGATGATACTCGTATGATCACTGCATCGTGAAGCCAGTGATGCTGTGTGTTTGCGACCGGATCACCTTCTGCAATAGAGACAGTCATCGAGTAATCGCCGTTAGGTAATAGTGGCAAATGGAATACAAATTCGGAGACAATCCGGGTTCCAGCCGTCACAGTCAAAGGCGGCTGCACGTGGGTAAATGTATGCTCACCAAATAGGGACTGCCCTAAATTGTCTTTGACAAAAAAGCCGAGGATCGGACTTGTCATATCATGATGTGCTTGCGCTTCAATGCGCAGCTTGACGTGTTCTCCGCCATGAAAGAACGGACGCCCTGGCTCTTCGAGGTTAGATAGCTTTACGCCTAGAATAGAAGCCGCGCCTGACTTCCATCCATCCGAATGTGCAATATTGTCAAACAACTCAAGGGTAAGGTCCTCTACTTTCTGCATCGGGGCTCGGGTAGCGGCCGCCGGAGAAATAGCAGATGCGGAATTATCAAGAGCTTGTAGCTTGACTTCATCCCCATAACTTTCCTGCGCACAGTACTCAATATAGGCTTGGGTAGCGTCCTGTGCCGTACCCTGCATTCGCATAGTACCGCGGTCAAGCCAGACAGCTGATTGGCAAAAACTCAGCACAGACCCGGTATCATGACTTACAAATAAAAGTGTGCCACGCTCTCGAAACGCACGCAGAAAGCGCATACATTTCTGAACAAACACGGCGTCGCCGACGGCCAACGCCTCGTCTATTACTAGAATATCAGCATCAACATGCGCTATTACCGCGAACGCCAACCGTACATACATCCCGCTTGAATATACTTTTACCGGCTGATCTATAAAATTGCCAATATCAGCGAACGTTAGAATTTTTTCCATCCGCTGCTCGACCTCTTCATGAGTAAGGCCAAGGATCGCTGCACTCATGAAAACGTTCTCGCGCCCAGTGAACTCTGGATTAAAACCTGCGCCCAACTCCAAGAGGGCCGCGACGCGCCCGTTCACCTTCACCTCACCGGAGGTCGGCTCCAAAGTGCCACAAATCAATTGCAGCAAAGTCGATTTACCCGACCCATTTCGGCCGATAATGCCCACTGTATCACCGCGCCGGACATTGAACGAGACATCTTGAAGAGCCCAAAACTCCGAAAAATACTTCCTTTCGCCAAGCGATAGTGCACTGCGTATCTTAGGTAGGAGGGCCTGCTTTACCCGGTCATGTGGCCGGTCGTAAACTTTGTAACATTTTGAAACCCCAGTCACCTGGATGGCGAAATCTGACATTGGAGAAACCTTCGCGTAAGCAAGTGGGGGGCTAGACAACGTCTGCAAAACCGCGACGTACCAACTGGAACCAGTAATAGCCTAGGTAAGCGATAGCCATGCTCACCACGAAATATTGAGCTAATCCACCCCAATCCGGGACAATGCCCCACATCAAAACATTCCTTGACTGTTCAATAATGAACGTCAGCGGATTCAGGTAGATCAGATCGCGCATTTGAGCTGGCAGGGAAGATACCGGATATAAGGCGGGGCTAAGAAACAGTAAAACAGTTGCCAGCAGTCCCGTTATTTGTCCTATATCACGATAATAGACGCCAAGAGCAGCAAAAAACCATGTAACCCCAGCGGCAACCAGCACCAATGGAAAAATCACCAGTGGAAAGAAAACTACAGTCCAGGGGATATGCCCTAATAGTATAAACTCAGCTAACAGGAGAACTGACAGCGTGATCAGCATATGGAAAAACGCTGACGCTACAGCAGACCATGTAAGAATCTCCAAAGGGAATACAACTTTTTTCACATAGCTAGCATTTCCAAGTATTAACATTGGGGCACGCCCAATACACTCCGACAAAAAGCCATGAACCATAATCCCGGCGAACAAAATCACAGCGAACTCAGATCTACTGCCTGCCACGGCGCCCGCACCGCCCCAGCGCGCATTGAACACGTAAGAAAATACGAAAGTATAGACGGCCAACATCAACAAAGGATTGAAAAACGACCATGCCAGCCCCGCAATGGAGCCACGGTACCGACCTAGGATCTCACGCTTAGCGAGCTGGTAGATCAATTTTCGGTGCTGAACTACACTCTGTAACACAGAAATAACGGAAAGCGGATTCTTCATTTTTTTGCCTTAGCATGCCTATCGGCTAGCGATATCCGGAGAACCTGAAGAGACTTCGCGAAACGCGCCGAACTCGCGGGAAAATGTACCCACCCACGGGGTACCAGTCGCGACAGAGGCGTAAGGATCAAATCGATCCGTCAGCCGCCGACTCCTGGAGATGTAAAAGTTAAGTAAAGCCACATCGAACCCTCTACCAGGTGGTTATCAGTCAAATATAACAGTTTTACCAAATTGCGTAAACTATGGAAACTTAGGCATAACTCCGAAACCCCTTAAATCACCAAATGTAAATCTTATTCTCTATCGATAAATATTTTCACACTTTCACGGCCACCAACATGACACGCGCAGAATTTGAAAACAGAAAACTCCTTCGCGAATGGCGCATCATAGAACTGGCACTGAATTTCTGGCATTTGATATCCCATGAATTTCCGTCCCAGCCAACTCTAAACTGCTCGTATTAAAACCGCTTCGCCTTACCATAGGGCAGAAGAATCGCTCTAGTGCATGAGCTGTAGTGCCGTCTTGCGAACCGTCCTCTAGGGGAAAACTTAATACGCTATCGTCAATATGTTTTATCGGAGCAAACGCCTCAGGCCTAAACCAAAACATAGATCCGCCAAAAAAACCAAGCTCGCGAGCTCCGTCGTCGTCACCAAATGCGGCATGCATCAAGGCGAGTACTGCAGCTTTGTTACTCCCCCAGAAGCTGCCATCAGTTAAATAATATTTATGTGGCCCAATCATTCCAACTTTGCCTACCGACAGAACCTTCATTACTTCAAAAAAACGCCGGGACGATCCAATAAGTTCTTGAAGCAAGGAATGCCTCCAAGCCTCACCACTCTGACTATACTTGCTTTTTTTGGAGTGAAGCTTCAGAACCGCCTGGTAACTATCTAGCAGCCCCTCCCTGTAAACCTTTACAAAAGGCCCGATATCCCGCCCTCGATTTTCTGTCACGTGAAGTCGCATTCCACTGGCGACCCCCTGGCATTGCTCAAGAATAACTGGCACATCTAACTCATGAGGAGTAGTTATATATAGATCAAATGGCTCAGTAATAAAGCGAAGATACGCAATTATTTCTTCAAGCAGATCCACATAAAATAAATGCAATACAACGGCAACTCTAACTCCATCACGACACAAGTGGCCTGCTTGCACAAAGCGAAAATCCGGAATTCCAGATCTAGAAGAAGAAACTTTTGCGGAAGTTGCCCTTCCAGTTTTTCCACCACCTAGCGATTGTGGCCCAGCGAAGCTGGAATATAAATAATCAACATTATTGTCTTTCAGCATTCCCAGCAATGCTTTTTCATGCAGGGCGTCGCCACACCTCACACAAGAGGCAAAACGGATAAATTCACTACAAAAATCTGGGCTCGATATAACATCCGCCCCCAAAAGAAAGAAACTAAACGCATTTTTCAACTCAGAATATTTATCCGAAGATAGAACAACCGCCCCAGCGAAACCGATTTTCAACTTAATTCGCTCTAGCAAAGCAACGTATACTGATGCATCAAGATCATGAAAGCTGGAGTCCATAAGCAAAGCACTTTCGGGACGAAGGTGCTCTAACACGTACACTAAGCCGACCCCATAGCTATATAGGTCACCACCGACATCCGGCCGAAGCACAAAGTGAACCCCCTGCATAGAGGGCATTAGCACTCGTGTCACTGACCTGCTGACGATCACAACAGAATGGCCGTGCTCACGCAGCAAATGAACTAGCTCACACAGCCGCTCTTGCGTGACGTCATTTGGATCAAAATGGGCAACTACAGCGACAGTGTTCACCATTCCCTACCCGACCAACTTTCTATACGCCCGATAAAACAACCTCAAAGCCCTGTAAATTAATGGCCATTGGAGCGCATAGAACGCGATCTTATTTGATACGTGACCAACTGGTTTATAAGCCCGTAATTTCTGTTCTACGTCTCGTCTTTTCTCCACCGCCTCAGCCGAATCATGCTCACCTGGGCTCAGGCTCTTGGCCAAAGCTGTGTACAACTTGCTCCGCACCTCTGCAAGATCGTAATCAGCATCTTCATAATAAGCTGATCTTAAGGTCGCCTCTAGATATTGCATTTCCCATTTTTGATCAGGCTCGAGATGGCACCCCTCGCCCCACTCATTCCAAGCATTGATGAAAATGAAGTTATCGCTTTTTTGGTGGTATTGACGCGTATAGGCACGAATGTACTTCAGCCACTCAGCATACAATACTGGATTCGAATTAAGGACAATAGTTCCAGTATCCTGCCTTCTTGCGGTATTGTCCCAGCTTGGCATGATTCCCCGGTACAACCGGTAGGACTCAGGGGCCCGCCCAGCACTCTGAGCTATGACTTTATGATAATCGACCAAACCACCCGCAAAATCTGGATTAGTAATACGGGGTGGATTTTCTGGCCTAGACTGCGGCCCATTAAATTTAAGGGGAGGAAACTCGACAAGCGCGTCAGCGTCGACCTCTGCAGGTGAACTTATATCATAAAAATCAACGACAGCTATATGCAGACCAGGAAACCCTAAACCCAATGCCTTCTTGCGCCATATTGCAAAACTGCGTTTCGCATCTGGTATTTGATTCGCCCTATAAACGAGAATTAGAGGTTTACCATCAACTAAAATATATCTGGAATCCGTCAGATAAAGCGCCAAGGATTCTATAAAACTGTGGTCATCCTCATCCGTGTAAGATTGACCCAGAAGCACACTTTCGGTATCACCAGACCAAGTCCGGGTCCAGTTTTCATTCGCCCAACACAAGCAGAAATTCATATCTATATCTGACTTGATAAAATTATCAACCGGTTTTTCCAAGACCCGCCGACCACTGAACCAATAGTGATAAAAACAGAATCCATATACCCCATAATCTCTGGCCATTTCGGCCTGTTCACGCATAACTTCTACATTACTAAGATCATAGAAACCGAGGTCACGTGGCTGATGCGGTTGATAATGACCATCAAAGTTTGGATGTCCTTTGACGACATTTGTCCACTCCGTGAATCCTGGCCCCCACCACTCTGAATTTTCCGGAATACGATGATACTGGGGTAGGTAAAAAGCAATGAGTTTGCTGTCATCCTTTCTAAACCCGCCAATAACAGTATCAATCAACTCGTACCGGGTCGAAAGCACGTCAAAGGCATAATCTTTTTTTATATTCATCTTCAACGCTCTTCACCCTTTGTCCATGCTGAGGCGGTCAATCTCAAAGAGATAGCTTCCGCGTTGGTTCTCCCAGATCCAAGAAGCTGTGTCCCTGTAATGCGAGTCACTTCTGCAAAACTTCCATAAGCATACGACTAACGCCACCCTGCCAATCCGGCAAGTGCAAAGAAAATGCATCACGCAGCTTTCGCGTGTCCATACGAGAATTCAACGGCCGCGCTGCAGGCGTCGGGTAATCGGTCGTCGGAATCGGCAGTACCGCGTTCACCGCCAGCGCCTCGCCCTGCTCCTTGGCAAACTCGATCACAAACTGCGCATACCCATGCCAAGACACCTCCCCCGCCGGCGCCAGGTGGTATATACCACTCAAACTGTCATCCGCCTGCGCCTTGATGATCGCATGGGCCACTAAATCCGCCAGCAAGTCCGCCCCCGTGGGCGCCCCCACTTGGTCAGCAATCACGTTCAGCGTTTCGCGATCCTTGGCCAACCGCAGCATAGTCTTGGCAAAGTTGTTCCCCCGCGCGCCATACACCCAGCTGGTACGGAAGATCAGGTGCTTGCAGCCCGACGCGGTAATCGCTTGCTCCCCGGCCAGCTTGCTCGCCCCGTAGAAGTTCACCGGCGACACTGGCGACGTCTCGGTCCACGGCGTTTCGCCGCTGCCATCGAAGACATAGTCAGTGGAGTAATGCACCAGCCAGGCGCCAGTCGCCGCGGCGGCTTCGGCCATTATGCGGGTGGCGTCGGCGTTGATGAGTTGCGCGCAGGCCTGGTCGCTCTCGGCTTTATCGACGGCGGTGTAGGCTGCAGCGTTGACAATGACGTCGGGTCTGACCGCAGCCAGGGTCGCGCGCAGGCCGTCAAGGTTGGCTAGGTCGCCGCAATGCGAGGTCGAGTGGCGGTCAAGGGCGATCAGCTCGCCCAGAGGCGCGAGGGCGCGTTGCAGTTCCCAGCCAACCTGTCCATTCTTGCCGAGCAGTAGAATCTTCATACGGCCTCTGTGCGGGTCGAGTAGTTAGTATCAAGCCATTGCTGGTAGGCGCCGCTCTTGATGTGAGCGACCCACTCGGGGTTGTTCAGGTACGACTGCACGGTCTTGCGGATACCCGACTCGAAGGTTTCTTCCGAGGTCCAACCCTGCTCGCGCTGGATCTTGCTGGCATTGATGGCGTAGCTCAGGTCGTGGCCCGGTCGATCGCTGACGTGGGTGATGAGGCTGAAGTGCGGCGCGAACTCAGACTCGGAGCGCAGTTCATCGAGTAGGGCACAGACGGTGCGGACCACTTCGATGTTCTGTTTCTCGTTATGGCCGCCGATGTTGTAGGTCTGCCCGATTTCACCCTCGGTCACCACCTCGTACAGGGCGCGGGCGTGATCTTCGACATACAGCCAGTCGCGCACATGGTCGACTTTGCCGTAGATGGGCAGTGGCTTGCCTTCCAGGGCATTGAGGATGATCAGCGGGATCAGCTTCTCGGGAAAGTGGCACGGGCCGTAGTTGTTCGAGCAGTTGGTGACCAGAGTCGGCAGCCCGTAGGTACGGGCCCAAGCGCGCACAAGGTGGTTGGAGCTGGCCTTGCTCGCCGAGAGAAGCGAGCTGGCGGCATAAGGGGTGCTCTCGGTGAACAGGTCTTCGGGATCTTCAAGGTCGCCGTCGACTTCATCGGTGGAGATGTGATGGAAGCTGAAGGCGGCGCGGCGCGCTTCGTCGAGCACGGCCCAGTAGGCGCGGGCCGCTTCCAGCAGGGTGTAGGTGCCGATAATGTTGGTTTCGATGAAGTCCGATGGGCCGCTGATGGAGCCGTCGACGTGGGATTCGGCGGCCAGGTGCATGATGGCGTCGGGCTGGTGCTCGCGCAGTACCCAGTCGACGGCGGCGCGGTCGCATATATCGACCCGCTCGAAGGCATAGCGGGAGCTTTGCTCAGCGCCCTGCAGGGATTCGAGGTTGCCGGCGTAGGTCAGCTTGTCGAGGTTGATCACCGAGTCGTCGGTATGGCTGATGATGTGGCGAATGACGGCAGAGCCGATGAAGCCGGCTCCGCCGGTTACAAGAATCTTCACGTGTAGACGACACCATTGATTATGACCGAGGAAAATGTACCCCGGTCGGAGCAATATGCCTACCTGAACCGCTACTTTGCTTGATGAAAAAACCAAGCGCGCTCAGGTGAGCGTTGGCCAATCTTGATCTCAAAGGATAGAAACGCAGTTTGATTGCCTGGCTGTACAATCGGCGGATCTTCCCAAGGGGCAAATACAGCAAGCTCGACTGATCGCTCCGAGATGACATCCCTTTTCCATCATCCCAGTTCAACCGAATCTTCGGAGGGCTTTGAGTGGAAAATCGGACCGCTTAGCGCGGTTGAAATTTCTCATCGCAGACGGAAAAGATTCTGCAATTTTCAATGGTTTGGGCGCTCTAGTCCAGCACTCGGCGCATTGATGGCGGTGCCTGCAATAGTGTCAAAACAACATCATCGACGGCATCCTCAATGCTTGTTGATTGCGTTACAAAAACGACAAAAGCCCCTGTTAGAGAGGCTTTTATCGTAGTTAAATCGGGCAATTATCAGTACAGAACTTGATGCGCTATCGCGCAATAGCCGTTACAAATGCTAATAATCTAACTGGCAATCAATGACTTGCCGCTTCCCCACCGACCAGCCCTTCTATTTCCTCGACCTTCTCTGCCACCAGCCCTTGATGACCACGGCTTTCGACGTTCAGGCGCAGCAGCGGCTCGGTGTTGGACCCCCGCAAGCTAAACCGCCAATCCGCAAACTCCACACTGATGCCATCGGTCCGATCCACATGCGGATCCTGCCCCTGATAATGCGCCAGAATCTTCTCAATCGACCCCTTCACATCATCAACCTCGTAGTTGATCTCCCCACTACAAGGAAACGCCTCAATCCGCTCATCCACCAGCTGGGCCAAGGATTTGCCGCTGACGCTCATTAGCTCCGCCACCAACAACCAAGGAATATTCCCACTGTCGCAATACGCGAAATCCCGGAAGTAATGGTGGGCACTCATCTCCCCCCCATACACGGCATCCTCCAGGCGCATACGCTCCTTGATGAACGCATGCCCGGTCTTGCTCTGGATCGCCACGCCACCCGCCGCCTCGACCTGCTCGATGGTGTTCCAGGTCAACCGCGGGTCATGAATGATCTTGCTGCCTGGGTGCTTCTTGAGCAGCATCTCGGCCAGCAGGCCCACCAGGTAGTAGCCCTCGATGAAGCGGCCGGTACCGTCGAAGAAGAAGCAGCGGTCGAAGTCGCCATCCCACGCAATGCCGATATCGCAGCCGTTTTCAAGCAAGGCGTTGCGGGTCAGCTCGCGGTTCTCGGGCAGGAGGGGGTTGGGCACGCCGTTGGGGAAGTTGCCGTCGGGCTCGCCGTTGATAACGATGATATCCAGCGGCAGTTTTTTCTTCAGCAGCTCGATGGTCGGGCCTACTGCACCGTTGCCTGGGTCGGCCAGTACTTTCAGTGGCTTCAGGGAAGCAACGTCGATATAGGTCAGCAGGTGGTCGATGTAGGCGGTCTTGTCGAAGACTTCCTTTACCTGGCCCAAGGTCGCGGCCTTTTCGGCGAAGTCGCCAGCCTCGACGCGTTGGCGTATGGCTTCCAGGCCGGTGTCGCCGCTGATGGGCTTGGAGTGCTCGCGCACCAGCTTCATGCCGTTGTAGCCCTTGGGGTTGTGGCTGGCGGTGATCATGATGCCGCCGTCGGCTTTGAGGTGGCTGGTGCCGAAATAGACTTCTTCGGTGCCGCACAGGCCGAGGTCGAGGACGTCGGCGCCGGCTTCGGTCAGGCCTTTGATCAGGGCTGCCGCGAGGCCTGGGCTTTCCAGGCGCATGTCGCGGCCGACCACGTAGGATTTGCCGTGGAGTTCGGACACCAGGGCGCGGCCGATCCGGTAAGCGATGTCGTCATTGAGATCGGTTGGTACCTGGCCGCGGATGTCGTAGGCCTTGAAGCAACGGGTCTGAATAGGAGAATACATGGCGTTCACTCGCTCTGTTGGCCGAAAATGCGGATGGGGCAATTCCTGGGTGGGCTGGGCTGCGAAGGTCTGGCTAGAAGGTTAGCCGACCGTGATGACGGTCGTGATTTCGCGCTGCGCCGGGGATGTGACAGCGAAAAACGGGATGAGTGCTTGGCGGGGTAAATAAATAGGGAGGGCGCGGTTCAGAGACCGCGGCGTTGCAGAAAAAAGCATCGCGGGCATCGCCCGCTCCAACAGGATAGGCGCCGGCTTTGGATTTAGCTGGCAGGGGTGACTACCTGGCGGCGTTTGAGCTCCCGCCGAAACCGACGCTTGCTGCGCTGGGCGATGAATGTCCCGAGCAGCGGGCCGATGACCAAGCCCAGCAACAACGCCAACAACACCAGCACCGATACCGGCAACTGTGGCCCAGCCCAACCCAAAAAGGTCAAAGCTACCGCCTGCTGGTTCTCCAGCACGAACAGTAGAACAACTGCTACGACTGCAAGCACTACCAGTACCAGCAGCAGTTTTTTCAGATTGCGCACATCTCTCTCCTCATGGTTCGAGGGTGACGAGGGCGCGCTTATGCGTGCTCTTCATCCTCGTTGACGCGGTCGCGAAGCTCCTTGCCCGGCTTGAAATGCGGGACGAACTTGCCGTCCAGGCTCACCGATTGGCCAGTCTTGGGGTTGCGGCCCACCCGGGGCGCGCGGTAGTGCAACGAGAAGCTGCCGAAGCCGCGAATCTCGATTCTGTCGCCCGTGGCCAGGCACTGCGACATCTGTTCAAGCATGGTCTTGATGGCCAGTTCCACATCCTTGGATGAGAGTAGACCTTGATGGGTGACAATACGTTCGATCAGTTCCGACTTCGTCATATTTTTCCCTTCTTTATCAAGCAGCTAGATAACCGCTGTAAATCTTTTAGCATGGCTTGGGGGATTTGAACAGCCTGCAGCTTGACTTCTGTGGAAAAGTTTTGGATAGGCATAGTTGTTTTGCAGGAATATGGCAGGAAGTGGTTCGTTATCAGGGAGATGCACTATGGGAGGGCTTGGGTGTGCACGGTTTTGGGTGGTTTTGAGGGGTGCGCTTTGTTGTGGTGGTGGGGCTTAGGGCGCCAAGCTCGCGGGCAAGCCCTGCTCCTACCGGGGTTGGGTTTATTCAAGGTGGGCGGTGTTTTCCCAGGGTGTGAGGTTCAGGTGGGTAATGTTCGCCGAGGTCGTGAAATTGAGGGAGGGCGATGTTTGGCGAGGTTGCGAAATTGTGGGAAGGGTGTGTAACGGGGGGAGTACGAAGTGGCGGTGAAGGGGGGTAGCGCGTTTTGTAGGATGGGGCTGTCTATGGTTGCAGGATATTCGTACAGATGTTGGCTCTCATCCCGCTGGTGTGTTTTGCCTTGGTGGTTGCATCGCAGTTCAGGCTGACTCGCAGCAGCAAGCTGGCGCAGGTGCGCAAGTTTCAGGCGTTTGGGGTGTCGGATGATCGCGCCCAGCAGTTTTACCGCGACACCGCCCTGCCCGCTTTCAAGGAGCGCTGGCTGGCGATGGTGGTCAACGGCAGTTTGCTGTCGGCGTTCACGCTGTCTGTGGCGTGGTTCGCGACGCACTGAGCTACAACGTGTTCGGTGCTGGTGACGCCAGCCACTAGCCAGCGCCGTACTCGGTGCTGGTGACTTCGCCACCCGCTAGGCGGCGCCGTACTCGGTGCTGATGACTTCGCCACTGGCCACGTTGATGGCGCTGAGATGGCCGTCGGCCCATGAGCAGCCGGTGTCGAGGTACACCACGTTGCCGTAGCGCACCGGTGCCGGCACGCTGGTGTGGCCGACGTATACGGTGTCGACGCCGGTGATGGGGGTGCGGTCGCGGTTGTTGATGCGGCTGCGGGAGTAGAGGGCCTGGCGTTGGGTCAGCTGCTGGACGTCGCCGCCCTGCTCGCCGGCCAGGTTCATGAGGATTTCTTCCCAGTGGTGTTGGCCGGGCAGCAGCGGCGGTTCGGCGTGGACCACGCCGTAGCGGCCGTTGGCGGTTTCCACTTCGATGGCGAAGGGCAGTTGCGCCAGTTGCAAGGCGATGGCCTGGCGCAGCTCGGTGGCGGCGTCGAGGTACCAGGCGCCGCCGTTGTTGCGGTGTTTTTCTGCAGAGCCGGTACCCAGGTCGTGATCGAGGATCATCTGCTCGTGGTTGCCGCGCACGGAGTAGAACCACGGCTGTTGCAGCCATTCCAGTACCTGATGGGAGGCGGGGCCGCGGTCGATCAGGTCGCCGACCGCCAAGAGGCGATCCTGGGTGGTGTCGAAGCCCACGGAGCCCATGAAGGCTTCCAGCAGCTCGAAGTGCCCATGCACGTCGCCCACGACGAAATCACGGCCGCGCGTGTTGCGCGCCAAGCGTAGGCAGGTAGGGAATTCGGGATAAGCGCTCATGTGAGGACTGCCATTCTCTCAGGTGAAGGTTCGCGGGGCTGCGTCAGGCTCGGGCCTGGCGTCTGCAGGGCTCTAAGCTGGGCGATACAGTCAATTTTCCGCCTTGCCTAGCCGTGCATGCATTCAGCTTGCCAACACTTGCACTTTGGTTGCCTGCTGGCCATTGGGCCCGGGCTCGACCTCGAAAGCCACCCGCTGCCCCACGCGCAATGTGCGAAAACCCTCACCTTCGATGGCATGGGCATGCACGAACACATCCAGGCCACCATCCTGCTGGATGAACCCATACCCTGTTTCAGCACGAAACCATTTGACGATACCCGTGGCTTTCATCCTTTACCCCCCGGTGCGCGCATGCGCCGGACCGCTCTACCCCAAGGTTGGCAGCTGACTTCGGTCGTTATTGCAACGACAGGGTTATAAAAGCCAATGGGGTGCAGACCGTCAATGCTGGCACAGACTGACGGTAGCGAAGGGTGCGCCCGTGAGCGCGATCAGGCGTCTTCTGGCGGCTTGCAGGCAATGACCAGGGTGCGGCTATAGCGACCTGGGCTGTAGCCCATGAAGCTGTCGCCCTCTTCTTCCTTGACGTCGGTCGTTTTGGAAATGACTTTGTAGCCATGGGCAGGGCACATGGTCTGTGCCTTGTCGTAACAGAGCTTCCAATCGGACGTCATGCCCGAGCAGTTGATGACGAAGCCGCGAACGTTGCCAATGGAGCGTGCCTTAACGCTAGCGGTACTGCATGCAGCGAGGGCCATCATCGATGCTGCGATGAGCATGGCCGTTAAACCGGTTCTCATGTCACTTGCCTTGTACCGAGTTCATGAACGTGGGAACCCCAAGACTAACGGGTTTTGGTTCTCATTACACGTGTAAAAAAAGGCAATAAAAAAGGGCGACCGAAGTCGCCCTTTTTCTATGGTAAAGAAGAACTTAGTTCTGCTTTTCCATTTGAGCACGCAGCAGGTCACCCAGAGTGGTTGGGCCTGCAGCGATGTCCGAAGCGGCTGGCTTGTCGCGCAGGCTTTGGATTGCTTCTTTCTCGTCTTCAACGTCTTTCGACTTGATCGACAGCTGGATCACGCGCGACTTGCGGTCAACGGAGATGATCTTGGCTTCTACTTCTTCGCCTTCTTTCAGAACGTTGCGCGCGTCTTCAACGCGGTCACGGCTGATTTCGGAAGCTTTCAGAGTAGCTTCGATGTCGTCGGCCAGGACAATGATAGCGCCCTTGGCATCAACTTCCTTGACGATACCTTTGACGATAGCGCCCTTGTCGTTGATCGAGACATAGTTGGAGAACGGATCGTCTTCCAGCTGCTTGATGCCCAGGGAGATGCGCTCGCGCTCTGGGTCAACCGACAGGATGACGGTTTCCAGCTCGTCGCCCTTCTTGAAGCGACGTACGGCTTCTTCGCCGACTTCGTTCCAGGAGATGTCCGACAGGTGAACCAGACCGTCGATGCCGCCGTCCAAGCCGATGAAGATACCGAAATCGGTGATCGACTTGATGGTGCCGGAGATCTTGTCG
>Ga0308164_10001409_pt1 | contig 28439 bp, 29 predicted proteins | sample PhyTR2_FD_201031 | JGI IMG/M metagenome (GOLD analysis project Ga0308164, IMG submission 201031) | Phyllosphere microbial communities from UC Gill Tract Community Farm, Albany, California, United States - DLSLT.R2 | ecosystem: Host-associated > Plants > Phyllosphere > Unclassified | place: USA... | reverse complement strand
GTTTTCGCTACATCGAACACCCTTTCATCCAGCTCGGAAAACGCCTCAATAACCGCAACGCCAAGACGCAGCCTGTGAGCGTCTGATTTAGCGCCTGCGCACATGGAAAGGCATGGGATCGCCCTCGCGAGCTTCGCTCGACATGCCGGGCGTCCCTCAGCCGTTAATGCAGAGAATTCCAATGAAAATTGCTATCGTCCACGACTGGTTGGTGACGTACGCCGGTGCCGAAAGGGTTTTGGCATCGCTGATCAAAATCTGGCCCGAGGCGGATCTGTTCTCCGTCATCGATTTCCTCAGCGACCAGGACCGTGCCCAGTTGGGCGGCAAAGTCGCCAAGACCACGTTCATTCAGCACCTGCCCAAGGCCAAAACCAAATACCAGCGCTACCTGCCGCTGATGCCGATGGCCATCGAGCAACTGGACCTGTCCGGTTACGACCTGATCATCAGCAGCAGCCACGCGGTGGCCAAAGGTGTCCTGTGCGGACCGGACCAGTTACACGTGAGCTACGTGCACTCGCCGATTCGTTACGCCTGGGACCTGCAGCACCAGTACCTCAAAGAAGCCAACCTGAGCACCGGCCTGAAAGGCAAAGTGGCGCGGATGATCCTCCATTACATGCGCATGTGGGATCAGCGCACCGCAGCCGGCGTCGATGACTTCATCGCCAACTCGCACTTTATTGGCGCGCGCATCACCAAGGCCTACCGCCGCGAATCCACGGTGATCTACCCGCCAGTGGACACCCGCGGTTTCGCGCTGCAGGAACAGAAGCAGGATTACTACTTCACCGCCTCGCGCATGGTCCCGTACAAGCGCATGCCGATGATCATCGAAGCTTTCGCGGCAATGCCGAACAAGCGTCTGGTGGTGATCGGCGACGGCCCGGAAATGGAAAAGGCCAAGGCCGCTGCTGCCCACGCGCCGAACGTCACGCTGCTGGGTTATCAGCCGTTCGCGGTGCTGCAGGAACACATGAGCAACGCCAAGGCGTTCGTGTTTGCCGCCGAAGAGGATTTCGGCATCAGCCCGGTGGAAGCCCAGGCCTGCGGCACGCCGGTCGTTGCGCTCGCCAAGGGTGGCGTGGTGGAAACGGTTTGCGGTCTGGATCATCCGCAGCCCACCGGCGTGCTTTACCCGGAGCAGAGCGTTGCGTCGCTGATAGCGGCCATCGAAACGTTCGAGATCAACGGTTCACGTATCACTGCGCAAGCTTGCCGGACCAACGCCGAGCGCTTCAGCGAAGCCCGCTTCGAACAGGAAATGCGCCAGTTCGTCGAGAGCCGTCTGACCGCTGCCCGTCAAAGCCGCCAGCCTGCGCACGCACGGCCGCTGCAGTCCGCGCCGACGCTGGTCAGCAGCGACCTCTCCGCCCGTGTTGTTCCGATCAAATCCGTCTGAGCGAGCACAGAATATGCGCACACCATTAAGGGGCATCCTGCATGCCCATTCATCGTCGCTGTCCGTCGCTCACCGGCTGCTCGATCTGGCGGTCATCGCGGTTGGCGGTTACTGGGTAAACGTGCTCACCGGCACGCCGATGAGCAGCGAAGCCTGGATGCAGATTCTGCTGGCAGCGGTGGCTTTTCACTGGCTGGCCGAATACCACCAACTGTACGGCTCCTGGCGTGGCGAGCGCATTGTGCGCGAGCTGCTGAAGGTCGCCAATTACTGGGGGCTGGCCTTTGTGCTGCTGCTGTTCGTCGATTACCTGCTGCTGCAGCCCGACGATCTGGCGAACGACAGCCAGATGGCCTGGTTTGCCGCCGTGATGGTGGCGTTGTGTGGTTATCGTCTGGCGATTCGCAGCGTGCTGCACACCTTGCGCGCCCAGGGTTTCAACACCCGTCGCGTGGCGATCGTCGGCACCGGCCACTGCGGCGAACGCCTGGCGATGTCCATCGAACGCGCGCCGTGGATGGGCCTGAACCTGCTGGGCTTCTATGACGAAGCGCCTCAGCAGATCGACCTGGCGCGCATCGGCCGACGCATTCCGGTGCTGGGCGATCTGGATCAACTGATCCAGGACGCCCGCGACGGCAAGATCGACAAGGTGTACATCACCCTGGAGCTCGGCGCACAGGAACGGTTGCAAGCGCTGATCAAGGGCTTGAGCGACACCACCGCGTCGGTCTACGTGATCCCCGACGTGTTCATGTTCGAGTTGTTGCACGCCCGCAGCGAAAGCATCAACGGCCTGCCGAGCATCAGCATTTTCGACTCGCCCATGGACGGCGCCTGGAGCGTGGTAAAGCGTCTGGAAGACATCGTGCTGTCGAGCATCATCCTGACCATGATCGCCCTGCCGCTGATGCTGATTGCCCTGGCGATCAAGATCACCTCCCCCGGCCCGGTGCTGTTCCGTCAACGTCGTTACGGCCTGGACGGGCGGCCGATCATGGTCTGGAAATTCCGCAGCATGAGCGTGCAGGAGAACGGCTCCGTGGTGACCCAGGCCACGCGCAATGACAGCCGCATCACGCCGCTGGGCGCGTTCCTGCGTCGCACCTCGCTGGACGAACTGCCGCAGTTCTTCAACGTGCTGCGCGGCGAGATGTCCGTCGTTGGCCCGCGCCCACACGCCGTGGCGCACAACGAGCAGTACCGCAAACAGGTGTCGGGCTACATGCTGCGGCACAAGGTCAAGCCGGGCATCACCGGCTGGGCACAGATCAACGGCTGGCGTGGCGAGACCGACACGCTGGACAAGATGCAGAAACGCGTTGAATTCGACCTGCAGTACATCGAGCACTGGTCGGTCTGGCTGGACCTGAAAATTATCCTGCTGACGCTCTTCAAAGGCTTCGTCAACAAGAACGCCTTCTAAAAGAAAATCTGCCAATCACAACAAACATGGCCAAGGGCTAGTAAGCTTGGCGGGAGGTGCACGGGTGCATGAGCGAATGTGATCCGATGTTCGGTGTGAGTAAGGGATGCAAAGAAATCACTGCGGTGCCAGTACGCACCTATTAGGATGAGAAGGAACATTCATATGAAAGTAACGTTAGCGGTCGTGCTGCTTTCCAGCCTGGTGTTGCAAGGCTGCGCATTCGCCCCTGGTCAATACATGTCTTACAGCGATGTCACTGAGAAAGACCCCGACGGTCCCCAGGTCACGCTGATCAACATCACCCCCGCCACCCTTGCGCAGCAGCAGAAAACCGCAGACGCGGCGGCCAAACCGCTGCCCCCGGAACTGCTGAACTACAAGACACCTGAATACATCGTCGGCCCGGGCGACGCCTTGCTGGTGACCGTGTTCGAACACCCTGAACTGACCGCGCCAGGCTCCCAGGAACAGCTGGACGCCAACAGCCGCGAAGTGCTGAACGACGGCACCGTGTTCTTCCCGTACGTAGGCCGTATTCAGGCCGCCGGCAAGACCGTTTCCCAGATCCGCGACCAACTGCGCATGGGTCTGGCGCCGCAGTACACCGAAGTGAAAGTCGACGTCAAAGTGCTCCGCTACAACAGCCAGCGCGTTCTGCTCTCGGGTGCATTCAAGACGGCTGGCCCGCAACCGATCACCAACATTCCGCTGAGCCTGGTTCAGGCCATCAGCCAGGCCGGTCTTGATTCGACCGACGCCAACCTTGCCAGCCTGACCCTGCGTCGCGACGGCAAGGATTACGTGATCGACGTTGACTCGCTGAACCGCAAGGACTCGCAGATCAGCAAGATCTTCCTGAAGGACGGCGATTACCTGCACCTCAACAGCAACTCGAAAAACAAGATCTACGTGCTGGGTGAAGTTCAGCGCCCGCAAGTGATCTCGTTCAGCACCACCAGCGTGACCTTGCTGGAAGCGCTCGGCACCTCTGGCGGCCTGAGCCCTGACGCAGCCGATGGCGACGCGGTGTATGTGATTCGTGCACAGGACGCCACCCACGGCGCAACGGTGTATCACCTGGCGGCGAAGAAGCCGACCAGCTATGCGCTGGCCAAGGGCTTCGAGCTGGCGGCCCAGGACGTGGTGTTTGTCGGCCCGGCCAACATCACCCGCTGGAGCCGTTACGTGAGCCAGTTGCTGGGGTCGAACAACATCATCCAGACGGGTGCGATGTTCAGGAATTGATGGGGCAGGCAGCTTCAAGCGGCAAGTTTGAAGCTTCAAGCTGACAGCCGCGCACCAGAGCAACACGGAAATCCTCGCAGTGGTCCGACTGCGGGGATTTTTTTTGCGCTGAATTTGATAAGGGCGGGTGTTGCGTGGGCAACAGTGAATCAACAGATAGGTGGGTGTGAATGACAGTTGGGGGATTGCAGCGGTGCGTGTTTGCTGGATTTACAGGGGCGGCAGCCCATGGCGAGTGCTGGCACGCATGCTGCTTCTACCCTGCCAAAGGGTCTTCATGCCCATCACTGCGCGTTGAACGCGGCCTGCTCGGTGCCTGGCACCACGGGTGACTGACCCCAAGGAAACAACACATGTTGGTAGTCTCGATTTCAGGTAGCCCTTCCACCCGGTCGCGCTCGGGCGTAGTGCTGCAACATGCCGCGCACTGGCTCAAGGGCCGTGGCGTAGAAGTCAACGGTGTGCGCCTTCAGGATTTTGCAGCCGAGGATCTGCTCTACGCCCGATTCGACAGCCCGCAGGTGGTGGCTTTCATCGAAGCAGTGGCGAAGGCGGACGGTTTGCTGATCGGCACGCCGGTGTACAAAGCTTCGTTTTCGGGGGCGCTGAAGACGCTGCTCGACCTGCTGCCGGAGCGTTCACTGCACGGCAAAGTGGTCTTGCCGGTCGCGACCGGAGGGAGCATTGCACACATGCTGGCGGTGGATTACGCACTGAAACCGGTGCTGTCGGCGCTGAAATGCCAAGAGGTGCTGCACGGGGTATTCGCCATCGACAGCCAGATCAGCTACGGCGAGAACGCGTCGGGCGGCGATCTGGATGAACTGCTGACCCAGCGTCTGCACGACGGTCTGGATCACTTTTTACTGGGCCTGCAACACCGGACTCAGGCACGTCACAAGGAAGCGGGCGGGCATTTGAAACTGGCGTTGTGAGTCTTCCGGCTTAACCCTGGCGGGCTTTCGAAGCAACGCTGACTTCGGCATTCACTTCGCCGCGGTTATCGAACTCATGGGCGCGTTGCAGTTGTGGCTGCGCCATCAGTTGCGCCTTACGGGCCTGAAAGTCGTCGTAGGACAAGCCGCGACGATTGAGATCTTCGAGGGCCAGCTGGTGGGTTTCTTCAGCACTGTAGGCACGCAGTTCGGGATGATTGCCAGCGGCACAACCGGCGAGAACGGAGGCGGAAAGTAACAGGGAGAGGGCAAGAAGACGGTTCATTGGGAGCCTCCATTCGGCTCGTTTCTGGAATGAAGCCAAGGCTACGCCCCGGGCCTTTCCAGCAGAAATCAGTCGTCTTGATAGTGGCTATCGGGTTTGGCGCGCAATTGGGTGTTCGGCGATCTATCCAGGTGCAGGGTGCGTCGGCCTAACGGCCTCGGGTTTCGCCTTCGGCGAGTTACTTGGAAAAGCACCCCAAGTAACCAAGGGTGCTTGCTCTCGGTTGGGCCCGACTTCGTCGGGTTCCTTCACTCCGGTCTCGCTCCGTGGGCCCGCGCCGAACGGGCATCCATGCCCTGACGGCGCTCTCGCCGCATCCATGCGGCTCGGCCCACTGCGCGAGACCTGCGTTCAGCCTGCACCCAAGTCGCGTTTGGCGGTGACTGGACTTTTTGCATTCGAAGATCAAGATCAAAAGCTTCCCGGCTAAAGCCGGTCCTACAGACACCGCGCACCCACTGTAGGACCGGCTTCAGCCGGGAAGAGGCCCGCATGACCGCCATCAATTTCTTAGCAAATACCATTCCATAGGGCTGCTCACTCCCAAAAGGCTTCAGCGTTTGCTCTGGACATGGTCAGACCAAAAAGTGCCACAGCAGCGACGTGCCGATCAGCCCCACCACCGAGACAATCGTCTGCAGCACCGACCAGACCCAAATGGTTTGCTTCAGTTGCAGGCCGAAGTATTCGCGGACCATCCAGAACCCCGCGTCGTTGACGTGGCAGAAGAACACCGAGCCTGCGCCGATCACCAGCGCCACCAGTGACGCCTCCACCGGCGCCAGCCCGGCCATCATCGGCGCAAGAATGCCCGCTGTGGTGGTGGTCGCGACGGTGGCTGAACCGGTCGCCTGACGCAGCGCAACCGCAATCAACCACGCCAGCAGCAGATACGGCATGTGCGCGCCTTCGGCCACTTTGCTGATGGTCTGGCTGACGCCGGCATCCAGCAACGTTTGCTTCAAGCCGCCGCCCGCACCGATGGTCAACAGCAGCACGGCAATTGGCGCCAGGCTCTTGCGCAGCGTGCCGCCCACTTGTTCGCGGGAAATACCGTTGGCCCAGCCCAGACACACCGTTGCGGCCAGCACCGCAATGCCCAACGCCACCAGCGGTTCACCGAGAAATTTCAGCGTCAGCGCGATGTTGCTTTCCGGCTCCATGGCTATTTTTGCCAGGGTACTCCCGAGCATGAGAATCACCGGCAGCAGAATGATCAGCAACGAAACGCCGAAGCTCGGTTGGCGGGAGGCAGTGGGTTTGGCCGAGAACAGCTCGCCCAGTTCCGCCGGCTCCTCTATGTGCATGCGCTTTGACAGCCAGTTGCCGTACAGAGGACCGGCCAGAATCACCGCCGGCACTGCCACGCAGAAACCCAGCAACATGGTCAGGCCAAGATCGGCGTGCAAGGCGCTGACGGCAATCAGCGGCCCCGGGTGGGGCGGCATCAGCGCGTGCAGGGTGGTCATGCCGGCCAGTGCCGGGATGGCAATTTTCAGCAGCGGCTGATTCGACTGGCGCGCCATGACGAAGATAATCGGCACCATCATTACCAGGCCCACTTCGAAGAACAGTGGCAGGCCGATCACCATCGCCACCAGGGCCATGACCCACGGCAGCATCTTGCCTTTGCCCAGCCCCAGCAGCGTCGACGCGATGCGATCGGCCGCACCGGATTCGGCCATCAGCGCACCGAGCATCGCACCGAGGGCGATGATGATCCCGGCTTCACCGAGTATCCCGCCCGCGCCCTTGCTAAACGCCTTCGCCACTGCCTCCGCTGGCAACCCCGCGCCTATCCCTGCGATGAATGTGCCCACCAGAATCGACAGAAACGGCGGGAGCTTGGTTGCGCTGATCAGCACGATGATGGTGGCAATGGCGATCAGGCAGCAGATGATCAGGCGAGTGTCATGAAACACCCAGGCAGCAGACGATAAATCCAACGCGGAACCCCTTATCGCTCGGTTTTATTTCGGAATGGATTGAAACAATATGTTTCAACCGGCCGAACCATACCGGATGCGGCATTGGGTCGCAGTTAAATTTTCACAGGATCTGGCCGTTTCGCCACGGGTCTCCAACTTGGAGCGCGACATCATCCTGTGGGATCGAGCTTGCTCGCAACAGCGGCATTTGAGTCCCGCGCGCATTCGATCAGCACCTCGCGCAGACCCTGTGCCGCTGCCGAGAGTTGGTGGTCCGCCTGGGTCATCAAACCGATACGACGCTCGATGCGCGGGCCTTCCAGGGCAATGCAGCGAGCGCCTAGCTCTTCCATCTGCGCGATGCACAGCGACGGCACCGCGCTGACGCCCAGGCCGTTGGCGACCATGCGCCCGACCGTCGACAGTTGATGGCTTTCGAACGCCACCGACAGTTTGCCGTGCTGGCTCTGCAGGTCCTGCTCCAGCAACAAGCGCACGGCGGACGGACGTTGCAGGGTGATGAAGTCGTGACGCAGCAGTTCGTCCCAACTCACTTCGCGACGTGCGGCCAGTGGCGAGTCCTTCGGCACCACGGCGACAAAACGGTCCATGTAAAACGGCGTGAAAATCAGGTTGGTGCCCGCCTCGGGCTCGAAGCCAATGCCCAGCTCCACACGCCGATGCCCGACCATTTCCACCACTTGCTCGTTGATCACGTCGTGCACCGCCACGTTCACCCGCGGGTAGCGCTCGCGGAACACCTTCAGCGCGATCGGCAACAGATTGCCCGCGTAGGACGGCATCGCGGCCACCGACACCCTGCCCATTTGCAGGGTGAACCGCTGGCGCAGGAGTTCTTCGGTGTTGTCCCAGTCGGCGAGCAACTGGCGCGCCAGTGGCAGCAAGGCCTCACCCTCCGGGGTCAGGCTGACATTACGCGTGGTGCGGGTCAGCAACTGTCCGCCCAGGTCTTCCTCCAGCGCCTTGATGGTCAGGCTCAACGCCGGCTGCGACACATGCAGCCGCTCCCCCGCCTGAGCGAAACTCAAGCACTGCGCCACCGCCAGAAACGCCCGAAGCTGTTTCACGTTCATATATTTGGATTACTTATCAATCGATCAAAAAAACAAAATTAACAAATCAGTGCATGCAAGAGAAGATGCGGGCAACGCTCTCCGATGCTTAGATTGTCGGACACAACTACAAATAAGGCGGGATCTCACCATGGCTGGACTCGATAAACGCGTGGCAACCTACGCTGAAGCCCTCGCCGGGCTGACCGACAACATGACCGTGCTGTCCGGCGGCTTCGGATTGTGCGGCATCCCCGAAAACCTCATCGCTGAAATCAAACGCATGGGGGTGAAGGGCCTCACCGTCGTTTCCAACAACTGCGGCGTCGACGGTTTTGGCCTGGGCATCCTTCTGGAAGACCGGCAGATCCGCAAAATGGTCGCGTCTTACGTCGGTGAAAACGCCCTGTTCGAGCGCCAGTTGCTCAGCGGCGAGCTGGAAGTCGAGTTAACCCCCCAAGGCACCCTCGCCGAAAAAATGCGCGCAGGTGGCGCCGGCATTCCCGCCTTCTACACCGCCACCGGTTACGGCACCCCCGTCGCGGAAGGCAAGGAAACCCGTCAGTTCAACGGCCGCAACGTGATTCTCGAAGAAGCCATCACCGGCGACTTCGCCATCGTCAAAGGCTGGAAAGCCGACCACTTCGGCAACGTGGTCTACCGTCACACCGCGCAGAACTTCAATCCGGTGGTCGCCACCGCCGGCAAGATCACCGTGGTGGAAGTGGAAGAAATCGTCGAGCCCGGCGTGTTGCTGCCCACCGAAATCCACACACCCGGCATCTATGTCGATCGCGTGATCCTGGGCACGTTCGAGAAGCGCATCGAGCAGCGAACCGTCAGAAAAGCCTGACATCAGCGTCGTCCTCGAACCGATTTTCCCCTTTGTATCTCTGGCGCTGGGGCTTCCCACAGGCCGGACAGAATAAAAGAGACCCAAGATCATGGCACTCTCCCGCGAACAGATGGCACAGCGCGTCGCCCGCGAACTGCAAGACGGCTTCTACGTGAACCTGGGCATCGGCATTCCGACCCTGGTCGCCAACTATGTGCCGGACGGCATCGACGTGATGCTGCAATCGGAAAACGGCCTGCTCGGCATGGGCCCGTTTCCTACCGAAGAAACCATCGATGCCGACATGATCAACGCCGGCAAACAGACCGTAACCGCACGCAAGGGCGCGTCGATCTTCTCGTCGGCCGAGTCCTTCGCCATGATCCGTGGCGGCCACGTCGACCTGACTGTGCTTGGCGCGTTTGAAGTGGACGTCGAAGGCAACATTGCCTCGTGGATGATCCCCGGCAAGCTGGTCAAGGGCATGGGCGGGGCGATGGACCTGGTCGCCGGCGCCGAGAACATCATCGTCACCATGACCCACGCATCCAAGGACGGCGAATCCAAGCTGCTGTCGCGCTGCAGCCTGCCGTTGACCGGCGCCGGCTGCATCAAGAAAGTGCTGACCGACCTTGCGTACCTCGAGATCGAAAACGGCGCCTTCGTGCTGCGCGAAACCGCACCGGGCGTGACGGTCGATGAAATCATCGCCAAGACCGCCGGCAAACTGATCGTGCCGGATGACGTGGTGGAAATGACGTTTTAACGGCGATGGCGCGGTACTTGTAGGGGCGCGCTTGCCCGCGAACCGCGGATGACCAGACACCCACGCAGTGTCTGAACCGTCCTATCGCGGGCAAGCGCGCTCCTACAGGATCCGCGGCGTGCTCCACGTATTGGCAACACCCTGAGCTTTCGCATACCTGCACCTTTCGTCAGACCGCCCTGCCCCTTCAGCGATGAAGGGGCTTTGCTGTATCTGAGTCGGTGCTTTTTTCGCATCACCGAGAACACTTGAAACTGCCGTCCTACACACCTGAACAATAACTAGAAGAGGTAACACACGTGGCCGCCGACATCGAAGAAAGCCGCTCCGCCCGCTTTGCCCTGCGTTGCGCCAAATGGGCGGAACGCTGGTTCCCGGACTCGTGGGTGTTCGCCGCGCTGGCCGTGGTCATCGTCACACTCGCCACGCTGGTCATCGGCGCCAAACCCGCCGACACCGCCAAAGCCTTTGGCGACGGCTTCTGGAGCCTGATCCCCTTCACCATGCAAATGGCCTTCGTGGTCATCGGCGGTTACGTCGTCGCCAGTTCGCCGCCGGCGGTCAAACTGATCGACCGCCTGGCGCGCCTGCCGAAGAACGGCCGTTCGGCCGTGGCCTGGGTCGCGCTCATCAGCATGGTGGCCTCCTTGCTCAATTGGGGCTTGTCGCTGGTCTTCGGCGGCTTGCTGGTGCGTGCGCTCGCCCGGCGGACCGATCTGAAAATGGACTACCGCGCCGCCGGTGCCGCGGCTTATCTGGGTCTGGGCGCGGTGTGGGCCTTGGGTCTTTCGTCGTCCGCCGCGCAGTTGCAAGCCAACCCGGCCAGCTTGCCGCCGTCGATCCTGGCGATCACCGGGGTGATTCCGTTCACCCATACGATCTTCCTCTGGCAGTCCGGCGTGATGCTGCTGGCCTTGGTGGTGGTCTCGATCATCGTCGCCTACGCCACGGCGCCCGGTCCGGCCAACGCCCGCGATGCCAAGGAATGCGGCATTGACCCCAGCTTCAGCCTGCCACCGCTGCCGCCGCGAACCCGCCCGGGCGAATGGCTGGAATACAGCCCGCTGCTGATCATTCTGATGGTCGTGCTGGCGTCCGGCTGGTTGTACAACGAGTTCAGCACCAAACCGGCGATCACTGCGATTTCCGGCCTGAACACCTACAACTTCCTGTTCATCATGGTCGGCGCGTTGCTGCACTGGCGTCCGCGCAGTTTCCTTGATGCCGTGGCCCGCGCCGTGCCGACCACCACCGGCGTACTGATCCAGTTTCCGTTGTACGGTTCGATCGCCGCGCTGCTGACCACGGTCAAGGGCGGTGATGCGCAAACCGTCGCGCACCACATCTCGACGTTCTTCACCAGCATCGCGTCCCACGACACGTATGCACTGCTGATGGGTGTGTACTCTGCGATTCTCGGGTTCTTCATCCCGTCCGGCGGCGGCAAGTGGATCATCGAAGCGCCGTACGTGATGCAGGTCGCCAACGACCTCAAATACCACCTCGGCTGGGCAGTGCAGATCTACAACGCCGCCGAAGCGCTGCCGAACCTGATCAATCCGTTCTACATGCTGCCGCTGCTGGGCGTGCTCGGCCTGAAGGCGCGGGATTTGATCGGCTTCTCGTTCGTGCAACTGCTGGTGCATACGCCGCTGGTGTTGTTCCTGTTATGGGTGCTGGGCACAACGCTGGCGTACGTTCCGCCGGTCATGCCCTGACCGAATCGGAGATCCAGGTGCGCGGAGGATAGACTCCCCGCGCGTCCCTTCGCAGGTCACTATTCCTCAGCTGTCGCAAACCCTGTAGGAGCGCGCTTGCCCGCTAAAGCGTCGTGTCAGTCGCCGGAGATGTCACGGTTAAACGCGTTCGCCAGCAAGCCGGCTCCTACGGATTTTGTGTACGACCGACATTCCTCAGCGGTGGCAAAACCACCCTCGAAATGGGCTTGATCGCGCATCAACGTCCGAAGCTGTATTCCCGCTCCACCCTGGAAACTCGAGTGGTGCATCGCCGATACCACGTCGACCGGCCGCGCTCACGGATTTCCCTGTGTTCAGGATGCTCCTTCCAGGCCAGGATCGCGGCTTCGTTGGCCCAGTACGACACGGTGATCCCCAGCCCGTCACCGCCGCGTACCGACTCCACGCCGAGGAAACCCGGCTGCTGTCGAACGAGTTCGAGCATCCGCCGCGCCGCGTCGTCATATGCCTGCGCTTCGACCTCAGTGCGGACCGAGGTGAAGATCACCGCGTAATAAGGCACGCCAAAGGTTTCTGCCATCATCATGTCAAATCGACTCCGCTGCACAGGCCAGCACAAACGCCTTCACCAGCGGCGGTGTCCTCCCCTCCAGCGCGGCGCGTTCCGGTTGAAACAACGTCGCGACGAAAAACGGATGGCCGTCGAGCTCCATCGCCCGGACCTCGTCGTCTTCGTCATGGCCGGACACTTTCAGCGGACCGGTAAACACGTCTGCTTCCAGCTCCTTGCGCAAACCGTAGCGGCACCGGTAGCGCTCTTGGGTCTCGAGCGTCCCGTACGCAGCGGCGATCAGTGACCCCGACCGCAGACGAATCGGCGCAAAGGCCTCGACCAGCGAACAGCTCCCCGGCGTAATGATGGCGTTCTCGGATTCCGGCGCCGTTTCGGCGTGCTCGGCATCGGCCCAACCCAGATAATTGCGCGCGTACTCCAGCAACGCATGCTGAAAGCCGCCGCACGTCCCGAGGAAGGGAATCTGCCGCTCCCGGGCGAAGCGAATTGCCGTCAGCGCGCCGTGCATGTCGCGGTAGGGGCTGGCCGGCACGCACCAGATGCCCTCGAACCCCTGCAGGCTCGCGCCATCTTTCACATCCGTCGTCGGCACCCACCTTGCCTGCACGCTGAGTCCGGTTTCGCTCGCCACCCTGTCCAGCGCAACGGGTATGGCCTGATGTGCCGGCACGCTCGGGTCGTAATCGCCCACCAATGCGATGCGGATGTCCTGCTGCTGAGTCATGTGTGCTCCCTGATATCAAAACGCTTTGCGTGAGGTACGGAGGCGACTATAAGCTTGTCCTCCTGCAATCAGAATTGGCGTTCAGGCAAGTGATCAATGCAGCCGCGCACTATCGAATCAATCATGCCGACCTCACCCTCATCCTCGCGCTGGTGCGGGGGCGGACGCTGGCCAAGGCCGCCGAGCTGCTGAAGGTCGATGTCTCGACGGTGTTCCGCGCGGTGCGGCGGATGGAAAAGGCGGTGGGCACGGCGCTCTTCGACAAGAGCCGCGCGGGGTATGTGCCGACCAGCGCAGCGCTGGCACTTGCTCAGCAGGCCGAGAGCGCCGAGAACGCTCTGGCGCTGGCGCAATTGAGTCTCGAGCAGGGCCGGCAAGTCGTCAGCGGCACCGTGCGCCTGACCTGCACCGAAGCCGTGTTGCAAAGCCTGTTGCTCCCCGCCCTGAGCCGCTTCATGCCAGACTACCCGGGCCTGCGCCTGGAACTGAACACCTCCAGCACCTTTGCCAACCTGAGCCGCCGCGACGCCGACATTGCCCTGCGTCTGACCAACACGCCGCCCGAGCACTTGGTCGGCACTCGCCTGGGCACGGTTGCGTATCGGGTGTGTTCGAGCGAGGCCTACGCGCGACGCTGTGGTGATCTGGCCTTGGACGCCATGGCCTGGATCGCCCCCGACGATTTCCTCCCCGATCACCCCACCGTGATGTGGCGCCGGCAGCATCTGCCCGGCGTGAACCTCGCCTATCGCTGCAGCTCGATGCTTGCGGTGGCTCAACTGGTGCGCGCAGGCATGGGCGTGGCAGCGCTGCCGGATTTCATGGTTCGGGACAGCGAGGTTCAGCCCATTACTGAAACGCTCGCAGGGAATGACACCGGGCTGTGGCTGCTGACCCGGCCGGATTGCCGGGCGCTGCGCTCGGTGTCGGCGTTGTTCAGCGAGCTGACCAGGGCGATTGAGCTGTAGGCGGACGGCGCCAGATCAATGCCAGCTGTTCCGACGCCTTCCCGGCGCCATCACTTTCTCGCTCGAACGGGGACAGATTAATTTACGGTGAAGCGCTGTAAATAAATCAGTCCCCTTTAAAACCGTAAATAAATCAGTCCCCTTTAAAACCCCTGAGTGGGACCGGCTTCAGCCGGGAAGTGGCCATCCCAGACGCCATCACCTTTGCAGTAGAACCCCGCTGCCTTCCAAGCCTCGTTCAACCACCCCGCCGCTCCCGACGAAACTGCCCTGGCGGCATGCCATGGGCTTTGCGAAAGCGCCGCGAGAAATACGCTTCATCGGTAAACCCGCAGACCTCGGCGATGTGGCTCAGGGGTTTGCTGCTGTTCATCAAGTGCGTGCGCGCCAGCCGCATGCGCCGCTCCAGGACCAGTTCGGAAAAGCTGTTGCCGGTATCCTTGCGCAACAGGTGGGTCAGGTAATTGGGTGACAGAAAAGCCGCCGCTGCGGCATCGGTGAGGGTCATGGCCGGATCGGCGATGTGCGCGCGGATATAATCGATCACCCGACTCATCGCATCGCGCCGTCCACGCCGCTCGGCCTTGTTCGCCGACAGCGCCAGTAACTGCGCTTCGTAGCGATTGCACACCGTGCCGATCAATTGCAGCAGGCAACCGCGCAGGATCGCGCCGGAGCCCAGCTGCCTGGCGCGGTCCATGTCGCGCATCTGCCTCAACAGCGCGGTCACCTCGGCGAAATCAGCGTCATCGAGGATGAAATCCAGATGTTCCTGAAAACGGAACGGCGCCAGCTCGGGTGCCTCGGCCACGGGCACATCCTCCAGGTCCATCGGATCGCACTGCAGATGCTGCAGGAGAAATTCCTGAGAAAAGTTGATCAGCACAAAATTGCCGTCTTCCGGGTGCGGAATCACGTGCAGGCGATGGGGCAGGATGAACGCGAGGGTGTTGCGGGGGAATGGCCTGACCGCGCCACCGATGTGCTGCACGGTGTCGCCGCCGAGGTTGATCTGGATCTGGAAATATTCATGACGATGGGGCGCGGTCAGCGCGGGTCGGGCGGACTTGTCACGGATGTAGAAATCCATGCGGTCGCTGCGCTGCTGCATGCCATAGGTCTGGATGCGGGAGGGATGGGCCATCGCTGAAACACCTGAAATCGCCGGTCGGACCGCCCCATGGTAGGGCAACGGCGGCAGCCGGAACAAACGATTCTCAGGCGGACGGAAACAGGGGATCAACCAATCGTCACACTCAGTTCGGCGATGCCTTCGATCCCGGCGGTCACCACATCGCCGCGCTGCAACGCGCCCACCCCGGCCGGCGTGCCGGTGTAGATCAGGTCGCCCGCTTTGAGGCCCACCGATTGCGACAGGTGCGCGATCACGTCCCGGACCGCCCAGATCTGGTCAGACAGATCGCCACGCTGGCGATGCTCGCCATTGACGGCGAGCCAGATCGCGCCGGCTTCCGGGTGGCCGATCTCGCTGACCGGACGCAAGGGTGTGGCGGGCGCAGAGGCGTCGAAGGCTTTGGCCCACTCCCACGGCCGGCCCATTTGTTTGGCCTGCGCCTGCAAGTCGCGGCGGGTCAGGTCCAGGCCGACGCCGTAGCCCCAGACATGGGTCAGGGCGTCCTGCGGGTCGATGTTCACGCCGTCCTTGCCGATCGCCACGACCAGTTCGATCTCGTGATGCAGGTCCTCGGTGAGCGGCGGGTAGGCAATCCGGCCTTCGGCGGGCACCACGGCGTCGGCGGGCTTCATGAAGAAGAACGGCGGCTCGCGGTCAGGGTCGTGGCCCATTTCCCGGGCATGGTCGGAATAATTGCGACCGACGCAGAAGACCCGGCGAATCGGAAAGCGGCTAGACGTCCCGGCGACGGCCAGGGACGGCGTGGCAACGGGGGCAATAACGAACTCGGTCATGGCAGTGTCCTCGATTGAAGGTGGCTCGGCATGGGTTGAGTGTGGCGATTGATCCTTCAGCCGGGTTGGACGGATCCCGCCAGCTTTTGGACAAAACAACGCAACTCAACGCAACGAGCCGCCCCGGTCAATCAGCCACGTCCCACAAAAGGCATGCTGCTGGCCATGACAGTCATGTTCAGTACGTTGGCCGACAGTGGCAGCCCGGCCATGTAACTCACCGCTTCAGCCACGTGCTGCACGTTCATGGTTGGCTCGACCTGCAGATTGCCGTTGGGCTGCAACACGCCTTTGGTCATGCGGTCGGTCATTTCCGTCAGGGCGTTGCCGATGTCGATCTGGCCACAGGAGATGTTGAACTGCCGACCGTCCAGCGCAGTGCTTTTGGTCAGGCCCAGCACCGCGTGCTTGCTGGACGTATAGGGCGAGCTGAACAGCCGCGGCGTGTGCGCGGAAATCGAGCCGTTGTTGATGATCCGGCCGCCTTGGGGCACTTGGCGTCGCATCAGGCCAAACGCTGCGCGCACACACAAAAACATCCCGGTGACGTTGGTGTCGATGACGTTCCTCCACTGCTCGACCGACAATTCGTCCATCGGCACTGCCGGTGCGCCAATGCCAGCGTTATTGAACGAAACGTCCAGCCGCCCGAACGTGTTTTCAATGGTCGCGAACAGCGCATCGACACTGGCGGGATCGCGCACGTCCGTCGGTACCGCCAGCGCCCGCTGCCCGGCAGCCTCGGCCTGCTCGACCAGCGCCTGCAAGGGTTCAGACCGACGCCCGGCCAGCACCACGGCAAAACCGTCAGCCAGCAGTTGCAGGGCCACCGCACGGCCAATGCCGCTGCCGGCACCCGTCACCAAAGCAACTTTCAAACCTGAAGATGAGGACATGCGCGATTACTCTTGTTATTGGAGAGGTGTTGTTGGAGAGGGTTATGGGGCCGATCGTCAGCTGTGAACAGGGGTCAGCACCGGCTTGCCTGCGTAAAACGCCAGCAGATTGTCGGCGACCATTTTCACAGTGTCGCGCGATGCCTCCGGCGACAACCCTGCCAGATGCGGGGTGAGGACCACGTTGTTCAAAGCTTTCAGGGCGTCGGGAACCTGCGGCTCGTCGTCGAACACGTCCAGCGCCGCTCCGGCCAGGCGGCCTTGCTGCAGCGCGTCGATCAGCGCATCGGTGTCCACGACGCTGGCCCGGGCGATGTTGACGATGAAGCCCTCGGCGCCCAACGCCTCGATGGCAGCCTTGTCGATCAGGTGCCGCGTCGACCCGCCGCCCGGCGTCGCTACCACCAGAAAGTCCGACGCTTCGGCCAGCGCCAGCGGCGTCGCGCAATAGTTGAAGTCCACGCCGGCGCGGGGTGAGCGGCTGTGGTAGTGGATGACCATGTCAAAACCCAGCGCGCGTTTGGCGATGGCCATCCCGACCGAGCCAAGGCCAAGAATGCCCAGGCGTTTGCCAGCGAACGAGGGCCGGGTGACCTTGCGCCATTCGTTGCGGCGCACCGACGCGTCTGACTGGGGAATGTCGCGAACCGCCGCCAGCAGCAAGGCCATCGCGTGGTCCGCCACAGTCGGGGCATTCACCCCTGCCCCGTTGGTCACCACGATCCCTCGCGCCTCGGCGGCTTCGAGGTCGACACGCTCGTAGCCCGCGCCAATCACACAGATGATGCCGAGGTTCGGCAGCGCGGCCATTTCCTCGGCAGTGAACCCCAGCGGCCCGCGGGTCAGCACGGCGTCAATCTCCGCGCCCCCATTCGCCACCGCCTCGGCACGCATCGCCGGCGTCGGCGCCAGGATCAGGCGAAAGCCGCTGCTTTCCAGAATCGGCAAATACATGTTCACGCTTTCAACCAGCACCAACACCGTCTTCATCATTGCTCCGCTGCACGAAATGTCTGGTGCTGACAGTAGCGCGAGTTAGAGCGGTTGGGCAGGGTTGCCAACCATAAAAAAATCCTGAGCCGGAACGGTGCACGCCGCTCTGCGGCCCCCCGGTCAACTTTTGTTGCTGTTGAGTTCTGGCTCATTGCGCTGATCCACGTTCAACTCCGTTGGCTCCAGCTGGACCAGTAATCGTATTGGACGAATGTGCACCATCAGGATCTTCGCAAAACAGATCATCGGTGCGTAAACTAAAAACCTAACGGATGGGTTAAAGATGAGGGTGTGCAGTCATAAAGGCTTCGTGATTGCGGTTTTTACTAGAGATGAGCACTGTCCGCCTCATGTTCACGTTGGCACTGGCAGGTGGAACGCGCGGTTTTTATTCAGTTTCTGGCATAACGGCGTGAAGCTTTGGGACGTTACTCCCGAAAAAAACGAGCCATGCGTCCGTGTGCTGGAAGAGTTACGTCGCGTCATCAAGCGCCGGGATAACCTGCGCAAGGCAAGGGACTGCTGGTGGCGTAGCCGCAGCACGCTCTGCCTGGAGAATATGGGATGGAGCTCACGATCTGATGAAGTCGTTTCTAATCACCTTGATCAGCCTCAGATATCAAAGATCGTAAAAGGCACCTATGACGCTTACACCTACAAAACGCAGCTGTACCTCGCCGGACACGTCGAGCCACTGGAGATTGAGTTATGAAGACCATTAAAGCGCAGGAGTTTGATGATCAACCCGTTACCCAGCGGGTTCTTAACCAGGCCATCGACCAGGGGCGCAAACGAAATGCGCCCAACATTCAGCCGACGACATTACGTTTTCTCAGTGAGCTAAATGCCTTGGCCATCGGTTTTTCCGACCAGACAGCCCTCCTCCTCCCTGTCGCCAATTACCCCGAGCTGCGCGAGCTCTCAGTCAGCGAGCTCGGGCAAATGGAGTTGGGATTCGGCGGCAAGGCCATCTGCCTCGATCATCGCGATTTGCATATGTCGATCTCGGGCATGATTTCGGCCAGCGAGTCGCTCATGGGCGTTGCCGGTAGCCTGATCGCGGCGCGGAACGGGCGGCGCGTCAGTGCGGCAAAAGCCACCGCTTCGAAGGCTAACGGATCGAAAGGCGGGCGACCGCGCAAAAAAGTTGCCGAGACGTAGTCCCCGGTTAGCGTCCGTCGGCACCTCAATGTCATAAAAATCCCGGAAACTGGCAGCGCGCTAACGCCTGTAACCGACAGTAATCCCCCTCGCAACGACAATCCCGGTTGCCCGCCATACCGGTTGCTGTTTAAGGTCTGAACCCTGGGACACCTGATTTCGTCACGATAAAAACGATGTGCCACGCGGTGCGGCAACGGCTGCGCCCTGAACGGACATGTACAAAAGGAACGTCAGAACCATGTTGAAAGGATTATCCAGAACGTTGAGCGGCGCCGCGATTGCCGGTGTGTTGTTGTCATCCGCCGTGGCCCTGGCAGCCGCGGACACCGGCAAGGAGCCGGGTCGGGCGCTGGCGGCGAAGATCGGCGTGCCGTGGCCGGCGGTGATTGCCCATCGCGGCGCTTCGTTCAATGCGCCCGAGGAAACCGTGCCTTCCTACACGCTGGCCCGCGAACTGGGCGCGGACTACCTGGAGATGGACATCCAGCGCACCAAGGATGGCGTGCTCATCGCCCTGCATGACAACACGCTGGAGCGCACCACCAACATCGCCGAGGTCTACCCGCAACGGGCCAAGGACCCGCTGAACACGTTCACGCTGGAAGAAATCAAGCGTCTGGACGCCGGCTCCTGGTTCAACAAGGCCTACCCCGATCGCGCCCGCGCCACCTACGCCGGGTTGAAGATTCTGACGCTGGACGAAGTGATCGACATCGCCGAAGGCGGCAAGAACAAGCCCGGTCTGTACATCGAGACCAAGGTGCCGGCGCAGTTTCCGGGCATCGAAGAAGATTTGAAGAAGAAGCTCGATCAGCGCGGTTGGCTGAGCCAGCGCCCTGCCGCCGAGAAAGGCTACGTCAACGTCGCCCACATGCCGGGCCGCGTCGTGCTGCAGACCTTTGAGAAACCAAGCCTGGAATTGCTGCAGAAGAACATGCCCGACACGCCGAAAGTGCTGCTGCTGTGGCTGGGTGACGGCTCTATCGAAACGGCTTCGGGCAAAACGTTCAAGGACTCGGGGGCCAAGGACAAAGCCAGCTTTTACGCCAGCCAGCAGGTGAAATCGAAAGAGGAGTTCGCCGCCTGGATGGACTGGGCCAAAGCCCACGGCGCCGTAGGTACCGGGCCGTCGGCAGCGCTGAAGAACGGCGGGGACCAGAGCTACAGTGACCTGGTGCAGCCGTGGATGAACAAGATGGCCCACGATCGCGGAATGATCGTTCACCCGTACACCGTGGATGACGCAGTGGATTTCAAAGCGATCAGCGAACAAGGGGTGGACGGGTTCTTCACCAACCGGGCTTCGGAATTGCTGAAGTTCTACGGTCGGCCCTCCAAGGAAAGCATAGAGTCGATCCTGAAACGCAGCGGTTTCTGAGTGAGAAACCGGTGGTGCGGGATACGGGCGATCACGGCGTGTGACGCGGTACCTTGTGTCGCTCACATACCGTGATCGCGGGCAAGCGCGCTCCTGCAGGATCGAGTCCAGCAGCAGCTGGCGTGCTTTACGCCAGCTCTGCAACCACCGCAGCCAACGCTTTCGCCGGATCGGCCGCCTGGCTGATCGGGCGGCCAATGACCAGATAGTCGGAGCCTGCATCCAGCGCCTGTCGCGGCGTGAGGATACGACGCTGATCGTCCTGAGCGCTGCCGGCGGGACGAATGCCCGGCGTCACCAACTGGAGGGACGGGTGCGCGGCTTTAAGTGCCCGGGCTTCCAGCGCGGAACACACCAGACCGTCCATTCCGGCTTTTTCAGCCAGCGCCGCCAAGCGAAGTACTTGCTCCTGGGGTTCGATGTCCAGACCGATTCCGGCCAGATCCTCGCGCCCCATGCTGGTCAGCACGGTGACGCCGATCAACAGCGGCTTGGGGCCGGTGCGCTGATCCAGCACGTCACGGCAGGCCGCCATCATGCGCAAGCCGCCTGAGCAGTGCACGTTGACCATCCACACGCCCATTTCAGCGGCCGCCTTGACCGCCATCGCCGTGGTGTTGGGAATGTCATGGAATTTGAGGTCCAGGAACACTTCGAAGCCCTTGCTGTTGAGGGTTTCGACGATGTCCGATGCGCAGCTGGTGAACAACTCCTTGCCCACTTTGACCCGGCACAGCTTGGGATCCAGCTGATCAGCCAGATTCAACGCGGCTTCGCGGGTCGGGAAATCCAGGGCGACGATGATAGGGGTCTGGCAGACGGACATGAGCGGGTTCTCTGGCAAGTCGAAATCGGCGCGCATTGTAGCCGAACATCCCGCAAGGCGGGACCCGGCAATCGGTAAATGCCTGCCGACCGGAGCCAGGCGTCGGGCACCTTCTACAATTGAACCACTGGACAGCGTCGCTGCTCCAACCTCTATCACAAGAAGGAGAGCGTTATGCCCTGGTATGCCTGGTTAATTCTGGTCGTTGCAATCGGCTCGATCGTTGGCGGTCTGCTGATGCTCAAGGATTCAGCGAAGAAACTGCCCCTGACCGATGAACAACTCAAACGCGTCCACGAACGCAATGCCGAGATGGACGCAAAGGAAGCGCGAGACCGCTGAGTCACCCCGCCTAAACCCTACGTTTGAAGCCATTGGTGGGAGCGCGTTGCCAGCGCTCCCGCATCGAGCTCTTAAAGTCGCCTGCCGCGCGTTCCAGCCGGTAATGCCTGCCCTCGTCAGTCTTTCTCGTTGCCTTCCCCCAGCGCTACCGCGTGGTGGGTGGATTGTGGCGTCACCGCGATGCGAAACGGCTGAAAGATTTTGAACATTTCCCCGTTCTCCCGAAGCTGGCGCAGCAGTTCGCTGAAACGTTCGCCGCTGATAGGCGCATCCGGACGCAGCAGCGCATAGTGGCGATAAACCTGATCCACCCGGTCCGAGACCAGAAACTGGTCTGCATCCTTGGGGTTGTTGGACATGAACGTACTCAGGTAGGAGCGCGTCACAAGGGCGATGTCGGCACGGTCCCGCAGCACCATCTGCAGGTTGCTGTCGTGGGAATAGGTCAGCGTGGCGTTGTAGCTGTCGGCAAGGAATTTAGGGTCGGCGTCGAAACCCGCGAACGCGTAGTGATAGCCGCTAAACAGGGCGAGGCGTTTGCCATGCAGTTCATCGAAATACGTCTGGGTCCTGCCCTGCAAGCGATGGGCGACAAACACTTCAGCGTCTTCGAGACCCATATCGACAGCTACATGGGGAATGCCCTTCCAGCCCCAGGCGGGGTTTTCGAAAATGGCCATGTCGAAGCGTGCCTGCTGGAAATCGCGAAACCGGCGCGGGATGGAAGTGGGCACCGCTTCAAAGCGGTAATCATTCTGCATCGCGTTCAGTGCGCTGATCATCTGCGGCAAGAGCCCGGTGTCTTCACCGCGCTCGGGACGAATCGTATACGGCGGGAAATGCGCCGCACCAATGCGCACGATCTGCGTCGCACCGACCTGCCAGGCCCACAGGGTCGTGGTCGTGAACAACAGGGTTTTAAAAGCCATCCGCATCGGCGTGGACATAAAGACAAGGCACCTCAGGCGAAACGGAGTACGTAAGCTATGCGTTCGCAATCAATTAGACAACGGTCAAACGGAGGCTAAATCGCCCCTGTCGTTCCCACTCCCGCCGTCCTTGCGCCTTGCTGCCCCTTTCCCTTTTAGCCCCCATCCAAGCCCCGGACCCACCGTAGAGGGCTCAAGCCGTCCTTGTCCTGTGCATTATCGACCGCGCTGCGCTTTATGTGAGGACCAAATGCGCCTGCAATTTATGCCGAGGTGCATTGGCCAGGCAAGGGCTGTCCCGGCCATATGCAAGTCAGACACTACAAAAGACGCAACCCCGGCAAACCTTCCTGCCTACCGCGAGTCCCAATCATGGATCATCTGCCCCGGCAGTTGGACGTGACGGCCGTGAAGTGGCTACGCTCCAGGGCGCTGTCGCTGGTTATGAAACAGGAGTTCGAAATGTCCTACTGGCTGGTGATAGACCTGGAGGCCACCACTGAAGAGGGCGGATGGCCGGTAGCGGAAATGGAAATCATCGAAATCGGTGCGTCGCTGGTCAATCAGGACGGGCGCGAGATCGACCATTTCGAACGCTACGTGCGGCCCGTGCGCCGGCCGTTACTCACACCCTTCTGCCGAGAGCTGACCCACATTCGGCAGAGCTTCATCGACAGTGCCTTGACGCTGCCCGCCGTATGGCCTCAGTTCGAACGCTGGATTGCCCAATACCGCGAGCGCCTGGTCGCCTGGACCAGTTGGGGGGATTACGATCGTCAGCAACTGCAACAGGACTGGCGTCATCATCAGCTCGCCAGCGAACTTGCCAGCCTGCCCCATATCAACCTGAAACAACGCTTCGCCAAAGCCCGTCACCTGCAAAAACCCTGCGGCTTGAACACTGCGCTGCAACTGGCAGGGATGCATTTCAATGGTCAGCAACACCGAGCGCTGTCAGACGCGCGCAATACCGCACGTTTGTTACCGCTGGTGATTCCAGGCTGAAGTGTGACGCCCTTACCAAAGCGGATGACGGCCTTTTGTACGTTCGGCATACTGTCCGGCCCTTTCCAGCCCTTCCCAAGGAGATCAGCCATGTTCAAGGTCAACGAGTATTTCGACGGTACCGTCAAATCCATCGCCTTCAAGCAAGCAGCAGGCGACGCGACCATCGGCGTCATGGCTCCAGGAAAATACAACTTCGGCACCGGCGACCGCGAAATCATGCACGTGATCTCGGGCGAGTTGAAAGTACTGCTACCGGGCGCCAATGATTGGGAAACCTTCAAGGCCGGCACGGATTTCAAGATCCCGGCGAACGTCAAATTCGACGTCGAAGCCACCGAAGAAACCGCCTATCTCTGCGAATACCGCAAAGATTGATGCGCAGACGCAGGTCGGCATTCACCCGGCCTGCTCCACCCCGGCGTTGAACTGCAAGGCTGCCAGCCGCGCGTATAGCGGGTTACTGGCAATCAGCTCGCGATGGGTCCCCACCGCCACCAATTTCCCCTGATCCATCACCGCAATCCGGTCCGCGTTCCGCACCGTCGCCAGTCGGTGGGCGATCACCAGGGTCGTGCGGCCCTTCATCAACGTCGGCAACGCCTGCTGAATCAGGTACTCACTCTGGGCATCCAGTGCGCTGGTGGCTTCGTCGAGCAAGAGAATCGGCGCATCGGCCAGCACCGCCCGGGCGATCGCCAACCGCTGACGCTGACCGCCCGACAAGCCCATCCCTCCGTCACCCAGATGGGTCTGATAACCCTGTGGCAGCAACTGAATGAATTCATGGGCATGGGCAATCCGTGCGGCCGCCTGCACCTGCTCGACACTGGCCGCCGGGTTGCCGTAGCGAATGTTGTCCTCCACCGAGCCGAAAAACAGCGCAGGGGTCTGCGACACCCAGGCGAAGCAACGGCGCAGGTCCAGCGGATCGAGGCGTTCGGCATCGATGCCTTCAATCAGCACGCGCCCCTGTTGTGGGTCATAGAAGCGCAGCAGCAGGTCGAACAGTGTCGACTTGCCCGCGCCCGAAGGCCCGACCAACGCCAGGGTTTCCCCGGCTTCGACGGTCAGGCTCAAGCCGTCCACGGCATTGCGCTCCGGGCGTGAGGGGTAGGCGAAACTGAGGTTTTCCAGGGCCAGGCGACCGCTGATGCGTTTGGGTAACGTGAGCAGATCGCTGACGGGCGCAGTGATTTCGCTGCGCGCCTGCAGCAATTCGGTGATGCGCTCTGCCGCGCCCGCCGCCCGCTGCATTTCGCCGATCACTTCGCTGAGGGTGCCGAACGCGCTGCCGACGATCAGGCTGTAGAACACGAACGCCGCCAGCTCGCCGCCGGAAATGCGGCCGGCAATCACGTCCATCCCGCCGACCCACAGCATCACACCCACCGCCCCCAGCACCAGCACGATCACCAGAGTAATCAGCCACGAGCGCTGCAGAATTCGCTTGCGCGCCGTCTCGAAGGCGCCTTCGGCGGTCTGCGCGAAACGCTGCCGATCCTGCTCCTGGTGGTTGTAGGCCTGAACGGTTTTGATCTGCCCCAGCGCCTCGGACACGTAGCTGCCAACATCCGCCACCCGGTCCTGGCTCTCCCGCGACAGGCTGCGCACACGCCGCCCGAAAATCAGGATCGGCGCGATCACCAGCGGCAATGCCACGACGACGATGCTGGTGAGCTTGGGGTTGGTGAAGAACAGCAGGATGATCCCGCCGATGACCATTAGCGCGTTGCGCAGGAACATCGACAGCGACGAGCCGATCACCGACTGCAGCAGCGTGGTGTCAGCAGTCAGGCGCGACTGGATTTCCGAGCTGCGATTGTTCTCATAGAAGCCCGGATGCAGGCTGACCAAATGATCAAACACCTGCTTGCGCAGATCGGCGACCACTCGTTCGCCGATCCACGAGACCAGATAAAAACGCGCGAAGGTGCCGATGGCGAGGGCGACCACCAGCCCCATGAACAGGCCGATGGTTTCGTTGAGCAGGGTTGGGGAACGGGTCATGAACCCCTGATCGACAATCAGCCGGATACCTTGGCCCATCGACAGCGTGATGCCCGCGGTAACCACCAGGGCAAGCAGCGCGCCGATGGCTTGCTTGCGGTACGGCGCGATCATGCGCAGGGCAAGGCGAATGGCATGCCGCTGACGGCCGGAGAACACTGAAGCCATGGGGAACACTCGCGAGACAAATCAGTCGCAGAGCCTACACCTCCCTCCCCGCGCACGCTTGTCAGCTTTCGATGAACTCTGCGCGCGGGAGTCAGTCAAGGAATGCTGTCACGGCGCGGTCATGCCGGCGTGATTACTATCGACGCGCACACACCTGATGAGGAGACAGCCATGAGCTTGCAAAGCAGCAGCAATCAAGAACCCGTGTTCCGCCCTCAATCCGAGCTGCAATTGGGCGGCGCGATTCTCGACAGAAACGGCCAGGAAATCCTGATCACTGAAGAAATGGTTCAGGCGGCCTGTCAGGAATGCGAGAAGTACTGGGTGCAGCCCGAAAAACAAGATTGATGTGCAGATTTGATTGAAACCCGGCCAAGTTGCCGGGTTTTTTATGGGCGTTATAAACATTCTGCAATACACAGCGCGTTTATCCAGTTGCTCATTGCCGGGCACTGCGATTACGTCCTTGAGACTTTCAACAGTCAATCCGACTTAACTCAAGGAAGAACCGCCATGACCGAAACACACTACGCCTACACGCCAAAAGAACTGGATGCCGTATTCGAGGCGATCGTAGGCACCATGTTTGATGTGCCTAAAGACATTGCAGACGATGGAAGTCCTGCACCGAAGATCCTGGTGGTCGCCGGCGTGCAGGGCTCGGGCAAGACGTACATGCTGAACAATACGCTCCTCAAAACACCGGGCTACGGCAACTACGTGCATCTGTACCAGGAAAACTTCCGCGAGCTGCACCCTCGATATGCGGACTTCGCCGATCAGGACGTGACCCGCCGGTACAAACATACGGAGGCGTTCATCTGGGAGCTGTGCAGCCGCATCTTCGCTTATGCCCACAGCAACAAGTTCAACATCGTGATGGAAACCGCGCTGGACACCAAAGCGTTCGCCACGGTGATTTCGGGCCAGGAACTGGCTGACTACCAGTTCGACGTTCATTTGATCGGATGCAAGAAGGACTTCGTTCACCTCTCAACCATCAAGCGCGCCTTCAACGCGCTGGAAGCCGGGACCCTGGAGCGCTTCGTCGATATCGCGACCATCGAAACGAGCATCGAAAACGCCGAGGTCATTCTCAACGCGTTCGAAGAGGCCTGCATGAGGGTCAGTGGCTCTACGATCAGTCTGTACGAGCGGGGCTTCGGTGAACTGAAGAACCGAAAGAAGCTGTGCAGCAGCCGCTGTGATCGGGTCAGTTCGCTGACCCCTTACGTGTTCACCGACGAACAAGGTGTGGCGATCACCGTGCAGGAACAGATGCACCGGATTGAGCGTAGCGAGGCGTTACCGATCCCTTGCAGCTTCGCCAGCTTCATCGGGCTGATCGAAGCCCCGGTGACGCGCCCTGAAGATCGCGAGGAGGCGTGGCAAGAGGCCTATAACGCACTCCCGAAGATGCGCCGATTCTGGCAGCACGTTCCGCAACGACTGCCCGAAACGTTGTGGTCTTACATCAAGAAATACGCCGTGTGAATCAATCGGCGATCAACGTTGCGCCCAAGGCCTCGACGATCTGACGCAGGGCCGCCGACTCGCCGTTGATGCGCACCTGCAGGCTGTCGATTTCCCGGCGGGGCGGGTAATGCTTGCGTAGCGCGTCGAAGGCCAGGCGTTGGCTGTCGCCCCCCCCTACCAGACTGCGGCGGAAATCCGCGTCGTCGCGGCGCGGATCGTAAACGCCGCGACACAACGCATTCAGCGCCCAGACCGGGTCGGTCGCAGCGTCCAACGTGACCTGCGCCAGCCAGGGCTTGGGCAGCAGGTCTTCAAGCCTGAGGCTCGCCGGCTGGCCAAGGTGCGCGCACAGCGCCTGATAGATTTGCGCCGTGCCGCGCTGCCGGCCGTCGAGGCTGTAGCCGGCGATGTGGGGCGTGCCGATCACGCACAATTCGGCCAGTTCGACATCGACCGCCGGCTCGTGCTCCCAGACATCCAGCACCGCTTGCAGGTCTTCGCGCTCCAGCAACACCTGGCGCAAGGCGGTGTTGTCGACCACCGGACCGCGCGCGGCGTTGATCAGCCAGGCGCCCTGCTTGAGCTGCTGCAAGCGGGCGCGGTCGAACAGGTGCCAAGTGGGCGTGTCGCCAGTTTTATCCAGCGGTGTGTGCAGGCTGATCACATCGCAGCGGGCAATGATCTCGTCGAGGCTGAGGTAATCGCCGCCTTCGCTGGCCTGACGCGGCGGGTCGCAGACCAGGACGTTCCAGCCAAGCCCGCGCAGGACCTCGATCAGACGGCCGCCGACCTGGCCCGCCCCGACCACGCCATAGGTGCGACTGGCGAGTTCGACGCCTTCGATTTCCGCCAGAGTCAGCAGGCTGCCCAGCACGTAGTCCACCACGCCACGGGCGTTGCAGCCCGGGGCGCTGGACCATTGAATGCCGGCTTCTTTTAAGTAATCGAGGTCGAGGTGATCGGTGCCGATGGTGCAGGTGCCGACGAATCGTACGGGGGTGCCTTCGAGCAAGGCGCGGTCGACCCGGGTCACCGAGCGCACCAGCAGGATATCGGCCTCGGCGACGGCGGCGCGGTCGAGTGTGCGGCCCGGGTAACGCTGGATATCACCGATGCCTGCGAAAAAGGCGTCGAGCAGTGGAATGTTTTCGTCGGCAACTATGCGCATGTGAGGGCTCCTGGAGTGGCCGCAGTGTAGGCGCCAGCGCCCTGCCGAGCCAGCGCGAAGCGAAATGCGTCAGCTGATACGCAGCCAGTCAGTCGAGCTTCTTGCGGATCCAGTACAGGAACTCGCCGTCGCCCGCCTGTTTGTCCACCAGTTCGTGGCCGAGGAACACACAGAATTTCGGGATATCCCGCTGGGTCGACGGATCGGTGGCGATCACCTTGAGCAGGCCGCCAGGGTGCAGGTCACGCACCTTCTGGTGCAGCATCATGACCGGCTCGGGGCAATTG
>Ga0308164_10001408_pt1 | contig 28439 bp, 24 predicted proteins | sample PhyTR2_FD_201031 | JGI IMG/M metagenome (GOLD analysis project Ga0308164, IMG submission 201031) | Phyllosphere microbial communities from UC Gill Tract Community Farm, Albany, California, United States - DLSLT.R2 | ecosystem: Host-associated > Plants > Phyllosphere > Unclassified | place: USA... | reverse complement strand
GATGGCGCTGCCACTATGTCAGCTGCCGACCAATTCTATGCGCTGGCGGGACTGGTTCGTCCAGCATAAGCCGCGGCCATGTTTGGCCTGGAAAAATGCGCTTCGCGCTCAACAATGCGACAGAACCCTTGTTTGCGCCACGGCGGCGCGCTCGTATTCGATACGAATCCTGCCGGAGGCAGATACCTCGGCCTCCAGCACGCCTGGAACCTGCCGCAAACGCTGCGAAAAGAGTCGTGCACTGCGCGTGTGGAGCGGCCGGGGCGCGCGGCCGACGTAGTGAGCGAACTTTTCGGTAAGTTGCGCGCCGACGGCACTGACTAATTCACGCAGCCGCGACACCGTGATGCGGGACGGATCATAGTGCAGACACAGCGTAGGCGGCGATCCCTCTTGTGTCTTTATATGAACACGCTCCACGCCCGGGCGGCCCGTCATCAGGCTGACGAGCCGCCCGACGCAAGGATCGTGTGCATTGTCCACATCGGGCAGGATCAATGGCAATTCAAGCCGCACTCGTTCCGATTGTTCCATATAATCTCTCGTTCCTTAGAAACGCCAGAATAATGCCGACACCGGATATTCGTCCGTATGCCAACGCACCGAAGCGGAACCGAGTAACGGCAACCCAGTCGGCCGTTATGGCATGCCGGTGCCAAGGCGCAGTGTTTGGGCGCGCTGTACTCAGCTAACTGGAGCGTGGTCGCCGCCTATCGTCAGCACGAATCGAGAATCGCCGCCCGGCATTTCGGACAGCACGGGTGGGAGAAAGACACACATAAAGCGTCGCCTTCCGTGAAGAACAGCCATGCATATCGGCGACGGCCGAAGCAAGACCCGAGGTCGGTCTCGCTAGAAGTGTTTCGGTCTGCTGCAGACGAGAGCAGCTTGCTTCGGGCCAGCGCGCCCAGGGTACCATGTACGCCGGCCCAGGCTTGTCTCGAAACGCTACCCGCGGCTGCGTGCTGCTCCTGCTTTGAGCAGGCGAAGTCCGTTGAACACCACGAGCAGGCTTGCGCCCATGTCTGCAAAGACGGCCATCCACAGGGTAGCCGAGCCGGCGATGGCCATGACGAGGAACACTGCCTTGATCAGCAGGGCGGCGAGAATATTTTGCTTGAGGACGGTTGCCGTCTTTCTGCTCAAGCGGATGAACTGCGCAACCTTGCGCAGGTCGTCATCCATCAGCGCGACATCGGCGGTTTCAATGGCGGTATCGGTACCTGCCGCTCCCATTGCAAATCCAATGTCGGCCTTCGCCAGCGCGGGTGCATCGTTGATGCCGTCGCCGACCATGCCGACGGTGCCGAACCGGGCAATTTCGTCATTGACGGCGGCGAGCTTATCCTCGGGCAGGAGATTGCCGCGCGCGTCGTCGATGCCAACCTGCCGCGCGATCGCCGCGGCTGTCACCGCATTGTCGCCGGTCAGCATGATGGTCCGAATTCCCAGCTGATGCAGCTGGGCGATCGCTTCGCGGCTGGTTTCACGGATCGTATCGGCCACGCCGATGACGAGCAGCGGGGCCGTGTCGTCACACAGCACAACCGCAGTCTTGCCTTCGCCCTCCAGCCTGGACAGGACTGCTTCCGTCTCCGCGTTGCAAATGCCGAGCTCCTCCACCAGTCGGTGATTGCCCAGGTAGTACCATTTGCCGCCGATCTGCCCTTTGGTGCCGCGTCCGGTCAGCGCCTCGAATTCGCTTACCGGCGCCAGCGCAAGCTTGAGGTCTGCGGCTTGCCAGTGACGGCTGACGGCGGTCGATACCGGATGGTCTGAGCGGTCCGCGAGCGCTGCCGCGAGCTGCAGGTGGGCTTGCACATCGCCTTGCAGGGGCAGGATGTCGGTTACTTCTGGCTTGCCCTGGGTGATCGTGCCAGTCTTGTCCAGCGCGAGAGAGCGCAATTTGCCGCCCTGCTCCAGGTAAACCCCACCTTTGATGAGGATGCCTGCGCGTGCCGCGGCGGCCAGGCCGCTGACGACCGTGACCGGGGTCGAGATTACCAGCGCGCAGGGGCAGGCGATCACCAACAGTACAAGCGCCTTGTAAATCCATGGCATCCATTCGGCGCCCAGCAACAGTGGCGGAACAAGGGCGACCGCCAGTGCGATGGCGAACACGGCCGGCGTATAGATGCTGGAAAATCGGTCGACGAAGCGCTGGGTAGGTGCGCGGCTGCCCTGCGCCTCCTCGACGGCGCGGATGATGCGCGACAGCGTCGAATTGCTGTGCGCCGCGGTGACACGGTATTCGAAGGATCCGGTCTCGTTAATCGCGCCGGCGAATACCTTGTCCCCTACAGTTTTGGGTACTGGCATGCTCTCGCCCGTAATCGGCGCCTGATTGACCGCCGACTGGCCCGAGGTGACCTCTCCGTCCAGGGCGATCCGCTCTCCGGGCGCAACGCGTGCCAGCGCACCGATTGCGACGCCGGCCGCTTCCTGCTCGGCCCAGCTGCCGTCCTCTTGACGAATGTTAAGCCGATCCGGTGTCAAACCCATCAAGCCCTGGATGGCGTTTCTCGCCCGATCGAGCGAACGCGCCTCGATCACCTCGGCTACCGCAAACAGGACCATGACCATCGCCGCCTCGGGCCACTGGCCGATCAGCACGGCGCCGGTGACCGCGATCGACATCAGGGCATTGATGTTGAGGTTGCGGTTCTTGAGCGCGATCCAGCCTTTTTTGTAGACGCCCAGGCCCGTCATTGCGATTGCGAGCACCGACAGCAGGATAACGGGCCACCAGTTCTCATCGCCCGTGGTCCACGCGATTACCTCTGCACCTACCGCCGCAGTCAGTCCAAGCGCGAGCATCGCCTGCTGCCGCTTCCGCGAAGCGGGCGCCGCCGCGGTGGCGCCTTGCTGCCCGGCAGTGATGAGAACGGCCTGCATGCCGATGGACCTGAGCGCATCCTGGATGAGTGCCACTGACCCGGTGTGCCTGACGCTCAGGCGACGCTGGACCAGGTTGAAGTCGAGCTCTTCGACCTGGGGCATGGTCGACAGTTTGTTACGGATGAGTGATTCTTCAGTCGGACAGTCCATGTTCTCGATCCGGAACACAGTGCCGGGAAGCGCCGCGCTGGTGCCGGTGGCGCTTTCGACCACGGGATCCATGCCGACCGCGCGTACTGCCGCCAAGATGGCCTCGGGGTCAGCGAGGCTGTGTGCCACCTGCAACCTGCGCTGGACCAGGTTGAATGAAAGTTCTCCGACCCCAGGCAGGCGGCCGAGTGCCTGCCGCAAGAGGCCCTCTTCGGTAGGGCAATCCATCTGCTCAATACGGATAACCAGCGAGCGCGCATTTCCTTCAGGCGAGTTTTTTACCGGCGCCGCTGGCGTCAGCGGCGCGCAACATGATTTGGTATGGCATTCCGACATGACGACTCCTCGTGAAACTGTGTATACTCCCGTATTGAACACCCTGTAGTAGGTACGGGGTCAAGCACCAATTAACGTATCGGGACTTTTTCATGAAAATTGGTGAACTGGCTAGCCGCTCGGATTGTCTGGTCGAAACGATCCGATATTACGAACGCATCGGTTTGCTTTCTCCCCCGGAGCGCCTGTCGAACAACTATCGCGCCTATACCGAGCGCCACGCCGAACGGCTGTTGTTCATCCGGCATTGCCGCGCCCTGGACATGACGCTCGACGAGATCCGTTTGCTGCTGGATTTTCGCGCCCATCCGGAACAGGACTGCGTCGGCGTTAATGCCTTGCTCGATAAACACATCGGGCATGTGGTCGAACGTATTGCCGCATTGTCGGCATTGGAAGCACAGCTGCGGGAACTCAGGAGCCAATGCCTCGCCACCGATAGTACGAGCACCTGCAAAATCCTGCAGGCGCTCGGCGCCGACCCATGAGCACATCTTCCACCTGCCCCGTCGATCGGCTGACTTCGCCCTGAGCGATGGGCATCAGTCCGAAAAATGTAGCGGAAAGTCTTGACCCTGAAGCAGCTACAGGGTGTTAAATGCCAGGCTCACCCAATACGAACACAAGTGTCTCCTTATGAATTCCTCTGTCTGGCGTTGGTTCGCTTCCCTCGCATTGTTCTTTGGCTGCGCGATCGGCGCGGCGCACGCAGATACCAAGTCTTCGGAAACGGAAGCCCGGCAGCTCTGGCAGTTGCTCGATTATGTTGCGGTTGACTACGGGGGCGCAGTCCAGCACGGATCGGTCGTCAGTGCGGTAGAGTACGGAGAGATGAAGGAGTTTACCGTGCGCGCGCAAAGCCAGGTGTCGGCACTGCCGGCGCATCCTTTGCAGGCCCAGTTGAGCACAGCCGCCGCACGCCTGAAGCAGGCAGTCGAACAAAAGGACACGCCGCAACATGTAGGCGAATTCGCCCGGGAGGCGAAACGCCTGCTTCTGCTGGCTTACCCCTTCCCTGTTGCGCCGCGCAGCATGCCGGACTTGTCCCTCGGCGCCTCCCTCTATCAGGCACAATGTGCTTCGTGCCACGGGGCGCGCGGTGCCGGTGATGGCCCGATAGCAAGCCGGCTCGAACCCAAGCCGGTCGCTTTCACCGATCAGGAACGGGCTCGTTCCCGCTCACTCATGGCCCTGTACCAGGTGATCAGCCAGGGCGTTCACGGGACGTCGATGCCGGCCTTTACCAGCCTGTCCGAGCACGACCGTTGGTCGCTGGCGTTCCATGTCGGACAACTGTCCTTCGCGGAACCGGATGCCAAAGCCGGCGAGACCGCCTTTGAGCGGGATAAAGCTCTGTACGCGGCGCTGCCGGACATGACCGCGCTTGTGACGACAACTGAAGAAGAACTGGCGAAACGATTGCCGCCGGCGACCGCGCGCGCGGCCTTGGCGTATGCGCGAGCGCACCCGGAGGTCATCAGGGAGCAGCAGGAACGCACGGGCATCACCCTGGCGCGCAAGCTGCTACAGGACAGCTTGCACGCATTGAAGAACGGCCAGGGCGCGAATGCGACGAAGCTTGCATTGTCGGCATACCTGGACGGCTTTGAGCCGCTCGAGGCGACCCTCGACGCTACCGACCGCCATCTGCTGGTCGATGTGGAACGGACCATGCAACTGTACCGTGGCGCGGTCGCACAGGGCGACGTCGAACGGGCGACCGGATATGCCCGACAGCTCGACGGGTACTTCGTACGTGTCGAGGCGGTCACTGGCCCGGACCGGACCGACGCCACGACGGCATTCGTGGGCGCCTTGACCATCCTCCTGCGCGAAGGCCTCGAAGCCCTGTTGATCGTGATCGCCATGGTCGCCTTCCTGCGCAAGGCCGAGCGTCCCCAGGCGCTACGCTATGTGCATGCCGGCTGGACCTCCGCACTGGTTGCCGGGGCGCTGACGTGGCTGGTCGCTACCTACGTGGTCAGCATCAGCGGCGCGAGCCGCGAGGTCACTGAAGGCTTGTCCTCGCTTTTCGCGGCGGCCGTGCTGCTGTCGGTCGGCCTGTGGATGCACCAGAAAGGCCAGGCTGGGCAGTGGCAGGCTTACCTGAAGCAGCACCTCACGGCAGCGATGGAGAAACGCTCGGCCTGGGCCTTGTTCGCCCTTGCCTTCATTGCCGTCTACCGGGAAGTCTTCGAAACCGTGCTGTTCTATTCCGCACTTGCGGCCGACGGTAACGGCCCCGCACTATTAGGCGGCTTCGCTACGGGCCTTGTCCTGCTGGCGGTAATCGCTGCCGTCTTCCTGCGCACCAGTGCCCGCATGCCGATCGGTAAATTTTTCTCGTTCAGTTCGGTACTGGTGGCCGCATTGGCAGTCGTGCTGGTCGGCAAAGGAATCGCCGGGCTGCAGGAAGCCGGGTGGCTGACGGCCACACCGACCACCGGGCCGCGCCTGCCTGTCATAGGGCTGTATCCAACGATGCAGACCTATGGGGCGCAGTTGGTGTTGCTGGTGGCAGCTGGACTCGGCTTTGGGTTTAATCTGGTAAAAGCACGCAAATAGTGCTCTTGGTACCAGGAACAAACCTGCAGGCTAATGCGCAACGTGCGATGGCTGCTGCGAATGCACTTCTCGGTTTTTCTTGCACCGGTCTTTTGAGGCAGCATCGCAGCCAGGACACTGAATCGCCACAGCCCATTCAACATCAGCACAGCGACGCCGGCACGCCCGCAGGCGTGGCTATCCGGTTTGTCACTGTGCTGACGAATAGAGCACGCGCTGGACGTCCGTATGCCTCTTTATTTGACCGCTGAAACGACGTAGTTCGATCCTTGCTGGGTGAATTCAACGTCTACTTTCTTGCCGACTGCAAGCTTGTCGAGCAAGGACTTCTCCTTGACGCCGAAAGTCATCGTCATTGCAGGCCAATTCAGGGTCTTTACCTGGTCGTGGTCAAGTGTCACCTTGCTGTTAACCGGATCCACCGCTTTAACCACGGCTGATGTCTTGTGCACAGTGCCTTGCTTGTGCGCGCCCTGAGCTTTGCTGTCGGCAGTGTGTTCCTTCATCATGTTCTTACATTCCTGCATGTTCATGTTTTTCATATCCTTCATGTCCATGCCTTTCATATCCTTCATGTCCATGCAACCATTTTTCATCTCCATACCCTTCATATCGCCCGACTGGGCGAACGTGGCCCCAGGGATGGACAGTGCAGAAATAATGGCTAATTGGGCAAAGCGTTTCATGGGATTTCTCCTTACAGTGGTAAATAAAGGCGTGCGGTCCCGATGGACCGACACGTTGTTGCGACGAAATTCAGGCGACGAATTCATTAAGGATCGCGAGCTCGTTTGACTTGTTAGCCATTTCCATGCACGTCTCCGTCATTCGGCTCTCGCCGGGCAGAACCTGACGGCGATCGAGCGTTGCCCCCTACGCTCTGGCGCTGCCGATAGAGCGGCCCTTGAACCACCGTGCAGCGCTACCTCATGTGGTTTCATAGCTGGGCTCCCGGTGGACAGGCTTCCGCGCATTTTCTTTCCTTAACTCACGTCGGCGCATCAACTGGTAGACAGCCGGGACCACAAACATCGACAGCAATGGCGCGGACAACATGCCGCCAACCATCGGCGCGGCTATACGTTGCATGATCTCCGAGCCGGTACCCGACGCGATCATGATGGGTACCAAGCCTGCGATGATCACCGCCACAGTCATGGCCTTCGGCCTCACGCGCTGTACCGCCCCTTCCCGAATGGCATCCAGCAAATCAGCTTCGGATGACTTGCCGGCAGCCAGGCGGGCTTCCCAGGCATGCTTCAGGTAGAGCAGCATGATCACCCCGAACTCGGCCGCCACGCCGGCGAGCGCAATGAAGCCGACCGCACTGGCGACCGAGAGGTGATGCCCGAGGATCCAGAGCAGCCAGATACCGCCGGCCAGTGCGAACGGCAAGGTAGCCATGATCAGGACGGCTTCGTCGAAGCGCTTGAATGTCAGGTAGAGAAGGACGAAGATCACCAGTAGCGTCGCCGGTACGACAACCTTGAGCTTCGCGCTGGCGCGTTCCAGGTATTCGAACTGACCCGACCAGGAAATCGAGTAGCCAGGCCGCAGCTTGACCTCCTTGGCGACAGCCTGCTGCATGTCCCGCACCACCGAGTTCATGTCCCGCCCCCGGATGTCGACGTACACCCAGCCGGACAGGCGTGCGTTTTCGCTCCTGAGCATGGGCGGGCCGTCATTGATGCGGATCGCCGCTACATCTCCCAGGCGAATCTGTGCGCCGCGCGGCGTCAGGACCGGCAACTGGCGGAGGTTTTCGACTGAATCCCGGATTTCGCGCGGATAGCGGACATTGATCGGGAAGCGCTGCAGGCCTTCGACAGTCTCGCCGATGTTGTCGCCCCCAATCGCCGCCGACACGACGCTCTGGACGTCGGCGATATTCAAGCCGTAGCGTGCTGCCTGGTCGCGGTTGATGTTGACGTCGACATAACGTCCTCCGTTGAGGCGTTCGGCAAGTGCAGAGGACACACCTGGCACCGTCTTGACGATCCGCTCAATTTCTCCGGCAACGCGGTCGATCTCCTGCAGGCTGGTACCGGCTACCTTGACGCCGACCGGACTCTTGATGCCGGTGGCCAGCATGTCGATGCGGTTCCGGATCGGCGGCACCCAGATGTTGGAAAGCCCAGGCACCTTGACCACGCGGTCGAGCTCCTCGACCAGCTTATCCGTGGTCATTCCCGGCCGCCATTGATCCCGAGGCTTGAACTGGATCGTGGTCTCGAACATCTCGAGTGGTGCAGGATCGGTGGCCGTCTCGGCCCGCCCAGCCTTGCCGAAGACGCTTTGCACTTCCGGTACCGTCTTGATCAGGCGGTCCGTCTGCTGCAACAGCTGCGACACCTTGCCCACCGAAAGCCCTGGCAGCGCCGACGGCATGTACAGGAGGTCGCCTTCGTCGAGAGGCGGCATGAATTCGCCACCGAGCCGCGTCATCGGCCAGACGGTGATGACGGCGATCACGGCGGCAGCGACCAGGGTCGCCTTTGGAAAGCGCAGCACGCCATCGAGCAAGGGCCGGTAGACAGCGATCAGGAAGCGATTCAGCGGGTTCTTCTGTTCATCAGGAATCCGTCCACGGATGAGGTAGCCCATCAGGACCGGGATCAAGGTCACGGCGAGGCCCGCGGCCGCTGCCATGGAATAGGTCTTCGTGAAGGCAAGTGGGGAGAACAGCCGTCCTTCCTGCGCCTCCAGCGTGAACACCGGAATGAACGACAGCACGATGATCAGCAGCGAAAAGAACAGTGCCGGGCCAACTTCGGCGGCTGCGTCTCCGATGACCCGCCAGCGGGCTTCTCCCTCAAGTTTTGCTCCGGGATGACTGTGATTCCACGCCTCGATATGCTTGTGTGCGTTCTCGATCATGACCACGGCGGCGTCGACCATCGCGCCTACCGCGATCGCGATACCGCCGAGCGACATGATGTTGGCGTTCACGCCCTGGTAATGCATGACGATAAAGGCGATCAGGATACCGATCGGCAGTGTCACAATTGCGACCAGCGCGGAGCGCAGATGGAACAGGAAGATCGCGCAGACCAGCCCGACGACGATGAATTCTTCGACCAGTTTGTCTCGCAGGTTGTCGACAGCCCGCTGGATCAGGTGCGAGCGGTCATAGGTCGGCACGATCTCCACGCCGGGCGGCAAGCTCGGCTTGAGGTCCGCCAGTTTGGCTTTCACCGCATCGATGGTTTCCAGCGCATTTTTCCCGGAGCGCATGACGATGACGCCGCCGGCCACTTCGCCCTCCCCGTTCAGTTCGGAAATGCCGCGCCGCATTTCCGGCCCCAGTTGGATGCGCGCGACGTCACCCAGCCGGACGGAAACACCCGCCGCCGAGGTTGTCAGTGGAATCTTGCGGAAGTCATCCAGCGATTGCAGGTAACCGCTCGCACGCACCATGTATTCGGCTTCGCCCAGCTCGAGCACCGAGCCGCCGGCCTCCTGGTTGGCCTTTTGCACGGCATCAATGATGACGTTATGCGAGATGTTGTAGGCCCGCAGCTTGTCGGGATCGAGAACGATCTGGTATTGACGAACCATGCCGCCCAGGCTTGCGACTTCCGACACATTCGGCACCGTCTTGAGCTCGTACTTGAGGAACCAGTCCTGGAACGCGCGCAGCTGCGACAGGTCCATCTTGCCGCTGCGGTCGACCAGGGCGTACTCGTACACCCAGCCAACGCCACTGGCGTCCGGACCGAGTGCGGTTTTCGCCTGTGGCGGCAGGCGCGACTGCACCTGATTCAAATATTCCAGCACGCGCGAACGCGCCCAGTAGGGGTCGGTCCCATCCTCGAACAGGATGTAGACGAAGGAGTCGCCAAAGAAGGAATAGCCGCGCACCGTTTTCGCGCCAGGTACGGACAGCATCGTCGTCGTCAGCGGATAGGTGACCTGGTTCTCGACAATTTGCGGCGCCTGGCCCGGATAGGAGGTGCGGATGATCACCTGCACGTCGGACAAGTCGGGGAGTGCGTCGAGCGGAGTACGCTGCAGCGCGTAGATGCCCCAGGCCGTGATCCCGACTGTGGCAAGCAGGACCAGGAAGCGATTGAGGATCGACCAGCGAATAAGTTTGGCGATCATTTCCTGGTGTCTCCCATTCCGCTCATGCCCTGCATCGACGGGCCGGCAGGGGAAATGCTGGTGATCTGGAACGCTCCGTCCTTGGTCTGTTGGAACGCGAAGTCCACCGTGTCGCCGACCGCCAGATTTTTCGGTACACCTCCTGCCGGGACCTTGAACCCCATTGTCATCGCCGGCCACTTCATGCTTGGGATCGGATCGTGAGAAAACGTGATTTCATCCTTGTTGATATTTTCCACCTTGCCGTGGGCACGATGCGTCGTCGGCCCAGAGCTTGGCTTGGCGTCGCCCGCTGGCGCAGGCCCGCTCAGCCGGTTCGTGGTGCCTCGCAGGCTGGCTTCGGAATCGATCAGGAATTGGCCCGAAACAACAACTTTTTGCCCGACGTCAAGACCTTTGAGGATTTCGGTCTGGCCGTTGCTCTCACGGCCGATCTGTACATCGACGGGCATGAATTTGCCCTGGCCTTGTTCAAGCATGACGACACTGCGCGTACCGGTCTGGATCACTGCTTCCGTCGGCACCGTCAAGGTCTCCGCGCTAGCCGCTGGTGTGAAAGTCACGGTCGCGAACATGCCTGGCACCAGTCGCTGTCCAGGATTGGCCAGTTCGACACGTGCCTTCAGCGTGCGCGTTGCAGCTTCGACTTCGGGCAGGATAGCGCTGACCTTGCCTTGCAATAGCGTGCCAGGCAGCGCAGGTGTGCGGGCTTCCACCCGGGCGCCTGGACGTACCGCCGCCGACGCAGCTTCGGGCAGCTCGGCGTTGACCCAGACAGTGCCGAGCCCATTGATCCGGAACATGGGCGCACCCGATGCGATCGTCATCCCTTCACGGACAGTCAGTTCTCCGACGACGCCATTGATCGGCGAGCTGACGGTCAAGCGGGCCTGCACCTTGCCGCTGGACTCGACACTAAGGATCTGCGCATCCGTCATGCCCGCCAAACGCATACGCTGCCGCGCCCCTTCCACCAGTTCATCCGTGCCGGGGCCTCTCATCTGGCGCACAGTCAGGTATTCTTCCTGCGCCGCGACCCAGTCGGGCACATACAGTGCCGCGAGAGGCTGTCCCTTTTTTACCGGGTCGAGCGCTGCACGCACGAAGAGCCGTTCGACATAGCCGTTACTGCGCGCCTGTACCACGGCGACGTCACGCTCGTTGTAGGCCACGTTGCCGACGGCTTCCACGCTGGAGGCGAGCCTGTTCTTCGTGACTTCGGCGGTACGTACGCCAAGGTTCTGTTCGACTCGAGGACTGATGCTGATCTTGCCCTCGTCGCCAGCCTCGTCCGCGTACACGGGCACCAGTTCCATGTCCATGAAGGGCGACTTGCCCGGTTTATCGAATTTCTGGCCTGGAACCATCGGGTCATGCCAGTACAACACCTTGCGTCCCTGCGCCTGGTTCACACTTGTTCCCTGGGTAGTGGCCGCTTGTGGGGCGTTTGCCATACCCATCCCTCGATGCATGCCGAACTTGTACAGGCCGTAGCCGCCAGCACCCACGGCAATTGCCACGAGCAGGGCAATCGTCAGCTTTTTAGTATCCATTTAAAATCCTTGTCCGCCCGGCGTTTTAATGCGCGGAGCCGCCATTTCGGGGAAAGAGAAAATTCAGTTGCGCCCACAGGCGGTCGGTTTCCTGCGCGAGCTGTAAAGCCTGCAGGCGTACGTCGATTTCGCTGCGCCGGGCAGCGAGGATGTCGGCCAGCGCGGCCTTTCCGCCCCGGTAGGCGGCAGCGATGGCTGTTGTTCGTGAGTTGGCCAGAGGAGTCAGTTCTTCCTCATAGCGGGTTTGTCGCTGCCTGTTCGTATGCCACTCGTTCAACATGGCACGCACTTCCGCAACATGGGCACGCAAGGTATCTTCGCGCTCGGCCTTCGCCTGTTCGACCTGGGCCAGCTTCGAAGACAGTTCGCGGTCCTGGCGGTTTTTCTGGTCCCACTGCAGGGGCACCGAAAGGCCGACCGACAGCATGTCCGAATAGCCTGGGCCGCGTTTTTGTACTGCGACCTCGACGCTCCAGTCCGCTTTCTTGTTGGCCCTTGCAAGATTCGCTTCACTGACTGCAATGTCTTCCTGCCTGGCCAGCACTGCAAGTTCCGGGTGATGGTTAAGCTGGGTGTCGAGTGTGGCCTCGTCTAGGCGGATGGTATCGACCGCCGGCTTGTCGCCCAACGGCTGTTGCGCCGCGTCGCCGATCCACCGTGCCAGTGCGATTTTGGCGTTGCCGATGCGGCGATTGATATCGCTTGCCTTGTCTTCCAACCCCGCCAGTGCGCTGCGTGAACTGAAGATGTCAGCCTGGCTACCGCGACCGCCCCGATAAGCTGACTCCGCCGCTTGAATTTCCAGCTTCGCCTGATCGATCTGTTCTGCAAGTGCGGTCAACATGGCTTCGGCGTAGAAACGGTCCAGCCAGGCCAGCGCGGTCTCGCGTTCGATTGCCGCGGTCGTAGCCGCCTTTTCCGCAATCGATTTTTCTGCTTCGCGCTCAAATCGTTCGGCACGCAGCCGACGTTTGTCGGATCGCGTCAGCTCTTGCATCACACCAACGCGACGCATCGTCATGAAGTCTTGCGTCAAGCTGAAGCGGTCTTGTCCATTGATTGGAAGGTTATCGATACCGAGCTTCAGCACCGGATCGGGGAGCTGGCCAGCTACGACCGACATTTCCCGTGAGGACTGGGCAGCGTAGTCTTTGGCTGCCAGCATGCGCGATCGCTCGACCGCGTGCCGCTGGGCTTCGGCCAGGGTCAACGGCGTCTCGGCGGCAAACACACCATTGGCCGTGACAATCGATACAACAAGTAAGACTACGCGAAAAGACCGGGCGGCCGAACGATGCGCCATGCGCGGCGCAATGAAACGTGGGGACGACATGAAACCTCCAGAATGCATTGAGTAACACCGCCGGCAACAGGAGTGCAGCGATGAGGAGTCAAGCAAACTGGAAAATCAAATGCGGTAGCAGCAGTTGCGAACGGCTATCGGCGGCGCCGTCGCGTAGGCGAGGAAGGAGGGAACAGGCGCGCCACGGGGCGGCTGGAAGGTCAAGGTGTTCAGGCTTACCGGAAGCCCGTACCCGACGGCCACGAAGGGCATTGGGGGTGGCGTCGCAGGCTTGTCGAGCGATTGCTTGTCAGTCTGGTGGGAAGCATGGCACAGGCTGGGCTGTTCCATATCCATGTCCTCGCATGCGACCATTTCGGCTTGCGTCACATGCACAGACGAGGTCGACTGAGCGTCATGCCCCGGCTTCAGCACGGGGCATGCATATGCCGACACAGCAAGCTGCATGAACAGTATGCTGAACAGCACCACTGTTGCGGCAATCAGTCTGTATGTGCGAGGAAGTCTCATGGTCACGGGCAGTCTAGGGCCGTCTACTGTCGTTGTCAATTATGCCAACCTTAAACTGCGAAAATGTGTAACGCATCCATTTCAGGGATGCTCAGTTTAGGTTGTACTAAACAATGGTGAAAATCTAATCGGTTCAGCGGCCTGTCAGACCACGAAACCCTTTCCGACTAGCCAGCTCGACAGACTCACGGGTGTTCCAGGGAGCACAGCGGTGGATCGATTCAGCCTTGCAGAGCTTGTTGATTGTCTCGACCAAGGTATTGTCGAGCTATCACCTTTGCTGCTCCCAAAAGGCTCGATGCCGGTTTTTGGCAGGCACTCGATATATTGTATCGACACGTTCACGCACAGGGCGATCGCCGATCGCCGATCGCACGATGACGAACAGGAAACCAGGAATCAAGCAGGCCGGCACCCCTCGTCGGGATCCCAGCCTGGCTTTGTGCTTAAAACTCGTTGTCCTTACGCTTGTCGCCCGTCAGCGGGATAAATCCGCAGTCAGAAAAGTTCTTGCAGAGCATCTCCCGCATATCGTTGATACCGTTCTTCTGAACGATGACAATGTTCTCGCAGTACCGGCGGAGCCCGTCGTGGCTAAGGTCGCTCTTGACCGTGCAGTGCAAGCTCGGTGCCAGTGCACTCAGGTGGTGATTACTGAAGGATCGCAGAAAAACCTGGTTGAACTGGGCCCCGGCGGCCGTCCCCTCGAGCATTGCAATCATTCGGCGCCCATCCGGGGTAAGTTGGGGCTGATATTGAATCCCATACCATTCGCGCAGAAAGCGCTGAGCACGACCGATTTCCTCACGTTGTTCACGGTTTGCCATCCGCGCCATCGACCTGATTTCGTCATCGCTCGCTTTGGGTGGCGTTGCGCCGAACCCTGGCGTTGGCGATGTGCCCTCTTGCGGCGCAACGACTTGAGCGTCACGCATTGGATCGGTACCAGCGGCGAGTTCGGTCATGCGCAGCGCCGAATAATGATGGTTGATAATGAAGACCAGGTAATTTTTTTCGAACTGCGCGGTACTGCCTCGTCCCGGACCGTCTGCATGCGCCACGCCGACAGTGGCGGCAAGCAAGCCCAAGCCCAATACAGCGCCACGCGCACAAGCGCGGGACACTGCCACGACAGAACGAGAGTTCATCTTCTTGATTGCGGTTTTCATGTTTTGCTCCTTGAATGGTATGAATGACAACGGGGTTTCGATTCAAGTACGGGAAGCGTGTCGCCGGCGTCTGGCGGCGAGCACGGCAATACCGGCGCCGAACATGGCGTAGGTAGATGGTTCGGGAACGGCCACGACAACATTGTTCGCAGTTGCCCAGTAGACGTTCCCTTGCTCGTTCGTGGTTCGCATCGCGATCTCCGTGAGCCGGCTCGACGACAGGAACCCAAGGAAAGAGGATGGGGACGATCCAGTCAGGGTGTAAGTCGCGATATCGGTGCCGTTCATTGCTGTCAGTTCGATCGACCTGTCCGGGATGTATCCGCCGTAGGCATCGGTGGCGAAGAAGCTGCCGCCGAAACCAAAAACGCCAGGGCCAAAGCCGCTGAACGTGACCACGTCAGCGGCAAGGGTCGGGGCCAGATAGACGTCGCTGCCATTCAGAACAGGAAAAAATCCGCCATCGCCGGGGCCGGTAGAAACCTGGTACCGGTAGGCGCCGGCCAGCCGCGTCAGCGGCGTTCCAAGTTCCTCTGGTACGAGGTCATCAAAGCTGTCGACGACGGATCCGGACAAAGCGGTCAAGAACAGGGATTCGTCGGTGAAGACGATGATGTCGGCCCGAGCCGTAAGAGCAAGCGAAAAAATTAGTGCGGCCAGAAGCGGCTGCTTGAGTGAAGCAGGTATTCGTTTCATGTTCTACCCCAATAAATAAATCGTTCAGGCGAACGCCGGCGAATCCACGCATACGGAGCGGTGAACTTGCAGCGTTGTCGGTCGAAATTGTGTTCGGTTGGAGCGAGACGCAGACCAGACCGGTTACGGCTCAGGTGGCGAAATTCCCTCCCGGGTCAGGCACGAGGGGGTGGATCAAGAACTGGAGGGATGTAGCTGGAAAACTGGGACTGCAACGGGCGCCATTGGTCCGGAGGGATCGATGGCGCGCTCAGTAACGGGAGGGAGGGAATGGGCGCGTAGGGAACGACCGCGCTTGAACAACAAAGCTGTTCGCCCCGGCAGCAACAGTCGTCTTCGGTTGCGGCAGCCTTACCTTTCATTTCGGGGCAATCACCGCCATCCGCGCCTGGCTCGACCTGCATCGTCTGGCACGTAACGACTGCGTTCGCATAACCGTGATATGCGACCGTGAGAAACAACGAACACAAGAAAATTTTGCGTAGGAGCGCGACCATGCAAAAACTTTAACAGGGCCGCGGAGCGCGTCGCGCACGATACCGATAGTCAACGGCTCCTACCAATATGCATCCGGGTTCAGTGAGCCGTACCGCAGTGAGTCTCGCTCCTTCAGCCAGTACGAAGCAGGCGGCGTGACCTATCGAAGGCCGCACCGCGCCGACGATCGGGAAATGTGGCAAAAAAACAAATATCTCAAGTGCCGTTTGAATATCTGCTTCTAGATGGATATTCTGCCTGAGCAGTATCTTGATGTATGTATTTTCAATTCGTCCATAAAAATGAGAGGAAATTGTAATGCGGAAAAAGATATTCAAGCGCCTGGCACTCGCAATTGCTATCGGCGCTGCAGGCGTATCGGCGAGTCATGTCGCCCTCGCTAACCATGCATGGGGCAGCTACCACTGGGCACGCTCAACGCCTCAGTTCACCCTGAAGCTCGGTAATAACCTGACGACGTCCGCCTGGACGGCGCGCCTGAATCAGTCGTCCAACGACTGGAATGCGGGCAACACTCCAGTCCTCACTGCCATCGTAGCCGGCGGCACTTCAGCCAGAACCTGCAAAATGGTGCCCGGCACCACCCAGGTCTGCAATGCCAGCTACGGGAACAACGGCTGGCTTGGCCTGGCGTCGATCAACATCAACGGCGACCACATCACGCAAGGCACGGCCAAGATGAACGATACGTACTTCAACGCGGCCACGTACAACAACGTCAACGAACGCGAGCACGTGATGTGTCAGGAGGTGGCCCACACCTTTGGCCTGGGGCACCAGTCGGAGGACGGCAGTTCGCAGAACTCGTGCATGGACTATTTCTCCAATACCGGAGCGTATGCCACCAGCACCGTGAGCACGAAGCCTAACGCGCACGACTTTTCCTTGCTGAACAGCATTTACTCGCACCTCGACTCGACCAGCACGGTCGCCGCGACACCAGGGACGGTCGGTCCGGCGGCGAAAGGCGGCGCTAACGTTGACATCAGCGACGATCCGAACAGCTGGGGTGCATTGATGAAGCAGTCCGCCAACGGCCGCGCCTCCACGTATCAGCGCCACAATGACGACGGCTCCGTCACGCTTACCCACGTGTTCTGGACCAACGAGGCGGTGGCCAGCTGCCCGAGCTGCGACCACCGCCGCCAGTACTGGGACAGCCATTGATTCTCCGGGAAGCCTGTAACTAAAGGGTTGAGCGAGGCGATTCTGCCTCGCTTTTTTTATTCCTTTCCCTGCCGTGGGTGCGGCCGGGGCAGCAATTCCGGCGCCCTTGTGTCTGAACCAGGTCCTTCCCAGCGGGCGTCCGCGCGAGGCTTGCCGCAGGCCCCTGCTCTTCGGCCCTGTCCCCCAAGGTGGCGAGGATCGGACAATCCGGCCGCTCGTCGCCTGCGCAACAGTCGCTCAGGGTCTGCAAGGTATCGGCCATCAGACGTAAATTTCTGATCCGCTCTTCAAGGTCAGCGATATGTCCTTGCGCAAGGCGCTTGACGTCAGCGCTTTTGCGCGATCGGTCGTCCCACAAGCTGAGCAGTTCCACGATTTCCGTTACCGGGAAGCCGAGGTCCCGTGCACGCCGAATAAAACGCAGGCGATGCACGTCGACCGAGGTATAAGCCCGGTAGCCAGAGTCGGTGCGTGCCGGATGCGGAATCAGTTTGATCTCTTCGTAGTAGCGGATCATCTTGGCTGAAACCCTGGATGCGTTCGATGCCTCACCGATATTCATGTATTTCTCCCATTTCATTCATTCGTGTAATGGCGGCTTGAAGCCGCGCAGCCGCAACGCGTTACCGAGAACGAATACGCTGGACAAGGCCATCGCGCCGGCGGCAAACACGGGTGACAGGAGTACGCCGTATGCCGGGTACAGGATACCTGCCGCAACCGGGACAAGGGCGGTGTTGTAGGCAAAGGCCCAGAACAGGTTTTGGCGGATGTTGCCGATCGTTGCTTTTGACAGGGCGATCGCATTGGGGACGCCCTGCAGACTGCCTGACATGAGTACTACGTCCGCTGCTTCTACCGCGACATCGGTACCGGTTCCAATTGCCAGGCCGACGTCGGCTTCGGCCAGAGCCGGTGCATCGTTGATGCCATCACCTACGAACGCGACGGGACCATATGCGTCCCTGAGTCTCTGAATCGCCTCGACCTTCCCGGCAGGCAGCACTTCTGCGACAACCTCGTCAATGCCCAGGCGTGCCGCGATTGCGTTGGCGGTGCGCCTGTTATCTCCGGTGACCATGGCGACCTTCAGGCCCAATTGGTGCAAGGCAGCGATGGCGATGGGGGTGCCCGGCTTGATTGGATCGGCCACGGCGACAATCGCGGCCAGGCGACCATCGATTGCAGCATACAGTGGTGACTTTCCTTCCGCCCCCAGCCTCTGGGCCGTTTGCTCGATGCTTTCCACGTCCAGGCCAAGCAAGCGCATGTAGCGGTCGGCACCCACTTCTACGCGAATGCCATCCACCAGCGCCCGCACTCCCATGCCTGTGATGGATTCGAACTGCGTAATGGCCGGGATGTCGATCCCCTCTTTCTCAGTCGCCTCGACGATTGCACGGGCAATCGGATGTTCCGAGCGCGACTCGACCGCGGCGATGCGTGCCAGCACATGAGTGCGCTCAAAGCCGGCGCCAACCTCCAGATCCGTCAGGGCCGGCCGCCCTTCGGTCAACGTCCCGGTCTTGTCCAGCGCCACTACCCTGGCGTCTTTCAGAATCTGCAATGCCTCTCCCTTTCGAAACAGGACGCCCAGCTCTGCCCCGCGCCCGGTACCGACCATGATCGAGGTCGGCGTTGCCAATCCCATCGCGCAAGGGCAGGCAATAATCAGGACCGCCACGGCGTTCACCAGGGCGAAGCTCAGCGCTGGAGATGGGCCGAACGCTAGCCAGACCAGGAAGGTGGTCAAGGCGGCAGCCATCACTGCCGGCACGAACCACATGGTTACCTTGTCGACGACCGCCTGGATTGGCAACTTCGAGGCCTGCGCCTGTTCCACCAGGCGAATGATTTGAGCGAGTACAGTTTGTCCACCGACTGCGGTGGCGCGCAGGGACAGGGCGCCCTTCTGGTTGACGGTGCCACCCACGACCCCATCGCCGCGCGCTTTCTTTACCGGGACCGGTTCGCCTGTGATCATGGATCCGTCGACATAGCTGACGCCCTCGACGACTTCGCCATCGACCGGAATCCGTTCTCCCGGGCGTACCTCGAGCACATCGCCGACGACAACTTCCGCGACAGGTATGTCGGTGGCGCGGCCGCCGCGTACGACGTGGGCCACTTTTGCCTGCAAGCCAACCAACCTCTGGATGGCCTGCGAAGTGCGCCCCTTTGCCTGCGCCTCCAGGAATCTTCCCAGCAGGATGAGTGCCACGATCACGGCCGCCGCTTCGTAATACACGTTCACCGTACCTGCCGGCAGCAGGTGTGGCATGAAAGTGGCGACAACCGAATACGCATACGCGGCCAGTGTGCCGACCGCCACGAGCGAATTCATGTCTGGTGCCAGCCGCAGCAGTGCGGGGAGCCCCTTGGCATAGAAGCGGCGGCCGGGCACGAGCAATACCAGCGTCGTCAGCACGAACTGCAGTTGCCAGCTCAATCCTTGTCCGACGTTCTCCATCACCCAGTGGTGCATGGACGGTAGCAAGTGCGAGCCCATCTCAAGGATGAAGACCGGCAGTGCCAGGGCGGAGGCGATCAGCAGGTCGCGCTTGAGCGCCACTCGTTCAGCATCTTTCCTCGCTTCGGCGTTGTCATCGCCGGAAACGGTACCGGAATCGAGGTTCCTGGCTTCATAGCCAGCCTTGCCGATTGCGGCCAGCAGCGCTTCGGTCGCCGCGACGCCGCGCACCGTGGCACGCTCGGTGGCCAGATTGACCGTGGCCTGGCTGACGCCTGGCACAGCCTGCAGTGCACGCTCGACTCGCCCCACGCACGATGCGCAAGTCATACCCTCGACGGACAGCTCGATTGTCTGCGCAGGAACATCGTATCCGGCCTTTTCGATTGCCTGCACAAGAGCAGCACGGTCGACTGAACCGTGTCCGCTCGGCCGTACCTCCGCCCGTTCGGTAGCGAGGTTAACGGCGACGCTGCCGACACCGTGCACCTTTCGGAGGGCTGCCTCGACGCGGCCAACACAGGATGCGCACGTCATCCCCTCGATTGGCAAACTGATGGGTGATATGTTCGTGCCAAGCACCGTTTTGTTCGAAATGTCCATGTGTGGTCCTCTACCTTTTCCTCAACATGAAGACACGATGCCCCTTACCATCATGGGAAGGTCAAGTAGACTCCGTAAGATTTTTTGAGTGTGGCTTCGGGGCTGATCCAGTGTCAGTACACTAGGCTATATGGCCGGACGAACGCAGTGTCTCGTGCTGCCGGTAGCGGCGCGGTCTCCCAGCTGAACCAATGCAGGCAAGCCTGCTCCGGACTCGCTAGGCGCAGGTGCCGTGCATAGAACAATAACGGCATATGGCTGCGCCACGATCTGCCGAAATTGGTCCTTGGAGCAGGATCCGGCACGGACTGGGCGTGCCGGAATCGCTATCTCCCTTCTTGCGTTATGCGGTTGTGCTCGCAGTCACGGGATACCCCGCCTGCACCACGGCCGCCTTGACCTGATCGATACCGAGCGTGGTGTCGATCCGGACCTTTTTGCTGCCCAGGTCAACTTCCACCTTTGCAGCGCTGTCGACTGCTTGCACCGACTTCTTGACGCTATTGGCGCAACCGCCACAGGTCATGCCTTCAACTTGCAATTCGTACATTTGATACCTCCATTGGTTAACTGCAGGTCCACTTTAATCCTTCCCATGGTTGGAAGGTCAAGTACATTCTTTGGCGTTTTATGAATGGTGTTCTGCCGTGCTGGCGGGAAGGTTTGGACCCGGAAGACGACAACAGCCCTCCACATCCAGGTGCGGACAATTTGGACGAGCTCAAGGTGTATGTTCGAGATGCATACGGCGTTCATGCTGCCTGTGCGGCGGGATACTACGAAACTGGAGATGACGTAGCGCACGCTTGCAGTCTCTGTGCCGATCCCGGGTTCCGCTTCTCAGGACGCCCGGCCTTATACCGGTCGTAGCGGCATGTCAAAGGTGCACCGATTGATCGCTGATGCCTCCGCGCTAGCGGCGGCCCGTCGACTGACAGGCCGCGTGCCTGCGCTTACTTGCCCGACGCTTTATGCTTTTCCATCCACTGATCAAGCTTCTTGATTTCCTTGGTTTGGTCGGCAACGACCTTCTTTGCTGCCTGCAGCATTTGCTTGTCCTTGCCGTTCTTGATCTCGGCGTTTGCCATGTCGACGCCGGCCTGGTGGTGCGCGCGCATCATCATTGCGAAGTTGTGGTCAGGGTCGCCCGTCATTTGCATCGCCGACATTTTCTGATGCATCTCCTGCATCGTCTGCATCATTTCGTGACCGGCCATTTCGTGTTGCTGGGCCCCGGCAGCCGCTCCCGAGGTCGCGGTGCCATGCTGCGCATGCTCTCCCGTTTGCGCAAGCGCGCTACCCGACACCCCGATAAGGACGGCGAAGACGCCCGAGAACAGGGAAGTGCTCAACTTAGACTGTTTCATATAGTTCTCCTTAAGAATGATGACTCTTCCATACCGGCATTTGAAACTGGTATCCGTTCATTGTGGGTAGATGCTGCAAGTCACACCGTGCGTTGACGAACAATGATGGGGATCCGTTCGCAGGAGCGATGTCTTCAGTTCAATATCAGCAGAAAACTTTAGCCAGGCTTAAGCCGTTTCCGGGCAAAAACAGCCGTGCTATACTCGGCACATCCATGAACCGCTCGCTCAAGACATTCCTGATTTGGCTCCTGATGGCCATACTCCCGCTGCATGCAGTTGCTGCCAGCGTCGGGATGTCATGCGCGCCGGATTCCAGCCAGGTCAGCCATAAGGTCGAGCGCATCGATGCTGCCCACCCTGGCGCAGGCATTGAGATGCACGCCCATCACGGCGCCCATGCGAGTGGCGACAGCGGATCGGATACGCACGCTCAGCCTGCGAAGTTCGAGAAGCAGGCTCATTCATCCTGCAGCGCATGCTCTGCGCTCTGTGCCGGCGCGGTAGCGCCGCCGTCGGCCCTCCTCGCCGTCCCTGGCTTCGACGGCTCCGATGTCTTCCTCGCGTCGCCAATGGCGATGGTCCCGGGATTTATCCCGGACGGTCCTCAACGCCCTCCCCGGCGTCAATCCGCTTAATCGAAACAAGAGCTGGCCGCGCCATCCCATTGGCGCCGGTCATGCATCTTGCGCGTACACGCGTGCACACGCACGCCCCAGTTGCCGATTTTGAGGACTGACAATGAATCAGAAACTTTTGGCCGCCGCTTTTGGCGTCCTGCTGGCTGCGCCCCTTGGTGCGCTGGCCCAGCAATCCCTCCCTGCGCCTGACCCTTCCGATCCGCATGCGGCCGCGCCAGCGATCGCGTACGAGTCGGCAATCGCCCGCCCGGCGCAGCCGACCCAGGACGCACAACCAACGCCTGACAAGGCCTGGCGTGCGGCGAACGACGCCCTGGCGGCTCCGTCCGGGCATGCCGGACATGGCGCGCCGCAGGCAGAACAGTCCGGGGACAAAGGCGCCGCAACTGCGCCTGTGCACGCCGGCTCGCCGGATGGCCCGCCCCCCCAGCCAGCGCCTGTCGATCACAGCAAACACCATTAAGCGAAGGCGACAATAATGACAAAACAGTCCTCTCTTCCCCCACTCCGCGCCATCGCTGCGAGCGCCCTGGTACTGGTCTTGAGCGGTTGCGCAACGTTCTCGCAGGACGGCGGCCTCGATTCAGTATCCGCCCTTACCAAGGAACGCACGGGGCAAGATGTGCGCTTGCCGAAAGCCACCGGGAACGCCGATCCGGCGCGAGAAGAACTCGCCCGGCTCATGAAGTCTCCTCTTTCTGCAGACGATGCGGTGCGCATCGCGCTGCTTAACAACCGCGGCCTGCGCGCGTCGCTCGCCGGACTGGGTGTGGCCGAGGCCGATCTGGTCCAGGCTGGCCGGATGAGCAATCCGAGTTTCAGCTTCAGTCGCATGTCGGGTGGCGGGGAAACCGAGATCGAACGCAGTGTGATGTTCGATCTCGTCGGCCTGGTGACCATCCCGATCCGCCGCGATATAGAGGCCCGCCGCTTCGAAGGTGCCAAGCTGGTCGCCGCCCTTGATGCCGTTAACCTGGCCGCGGACACGCGCAAGGCCTGGTTCACGGCAGTCGCGGCAAGCCAGTCGGCACGCTATGCCGACCAGGTACGCGAGGCTGCGCAGGCAAGCGCCGAACTGGCCCAGCGCATGGCCAGGGTTGGCAACCTGAGTGCGCTGGACCAGGCACGCGAACAGGCCTTCTCGGCCGAGGCGACGGCTCAACTTGCACGGGCGCGGCACAATGCGACCGCCGCGCGCGAACAGCTTGCCCGCCTCATGGGGGTATGGGGCGAGCATACGGCATTCCAGTTACCCGAGCGCCTGCCGGATCTGCCTGCGGCTCCCCGCGAAGCCGCCAATATCGAATCGCTGGCCATGGAGCAACGCCTCGACGTGCGCCTGTCCAGACTCGACACCGAATCGACTGCCCGCGCGCTCGGTCTGACGAAAGCAACGGGCTTTATCAACGTGCTCGACGCCGGTTATGCCAACACCAGCAAATCGGGTTCCCCGCGCGAGAACGGCTATGAGGTCGAGCTCGTGCTGCCGATCTTCGACTGGGGCGGCGCACGTGTCGCCAAGGCGCAATCGCTGTACATGCAGGCCGTACATCGCACAGCGCATACCGCAACGGTGGCACGCTCGCAGGTGCGGGAAGCCTATTCGGCCTACCGGACCACCTATGACCTGAGCAAGCAGTACCGCGACGAGGTCGTCCCCCTGCAGAAAAAAATCTCGGAGGAGACCCTGCTTCGCTACAACGGCATGCTCGCGAGCGTGTTCGAGCTGCTGGCCGATGCCCGTACCCAGGTCACGGGCGTGAATGCAGCGATCCAGGCCCAGCGCGATTATTGGCTTGCCGAGACCGACCTGCAAGCAGCCATCAACGGCAGCGGCGGGGCGTCGGTATCGCTCGGCGCATCGAGCGCCGCCGAAGCCGCACCCGAACATTAAACAAGGATTAGCAAATGAGTTCTCGTCGAGATTTCTTCAGCGGCGCCGCAGCACTGGTTGGTGCCGGCCTCGTAACCCGCGCCGGCGCCGCCACGCTGCCGGAAGCGCCAAGCATGAGCAGTGCGGCGACCCAGCCGCCGCTGGTGCCGCCAAACGGACGCCCCTACAACCCGGTCGTCACCCTGAACGGCTGGACCCTGCCCTGGCGTATGAATAACGGTGTCAAGGAGTTCCACCTCATCGCCGAGCCGGTGGTGCGCGAAATTGCCCCCGGCATGAAAGCGAACCTGTGGGGCTACAACGGCCAGAGCCCGGGTCCGACCATCGAAGTGGTCGAGGGCGACCGGGTACGTATTTTCGTGACCAACCGCCTGCCCGAGCACACCAGCATCCACTGGCACGGACAGCGGCTGCCAAACGGCATGGACGGTGTCACCGGGTTGAATCAGCCAGGCATCCAGCCAGGTAAAACCTTCGTTTATGAGTTCGTCGCCCGCCGGCCCGGCACCTTCATGTACCACCCGCACGCCGATGAAATGGTGCAGATGGCAATGGGAATGATGGGGTTCTGGGTCACACACCCCAAGGATCCGCGCCAGCATGCGGTCGACCGCGACTTCGTCTTCCTGCTTAACGCGTATGACATCGAGCCGGGCAGCTACACGCCGCGGGTCAATGAGATGACGGACTTCAACCTATGGACGATCAACAGTCGCGCCTTTCCCGGCGTCGACACGATGAACGTGCGCCAGGGAGATCGCGTGCGCATCCGCGCAGGCAATCTGACGATGACGAACCACCCGATCCACCTGCACGGCCACGAGTTCGAGGTGACGGGCACCGATGGCGGCTGGACCCGGCCGGAGTCGCGCTGGCCCGAGGTCACCACCGATATCGCGGTCGGGCAGATGCGCGCGATCGAATTCGTCGCAACCGACTTGGGGGACTGGGCCTTCCACTGCCACAAGTCGCACCACACGATGAACGCGATGGGACACAGCGTGCCGAACATGATCGGTGTGGACCATCGCGGCGTCGCGGAAAAGATTTCGAAGCTCGTGCCGGACTACATGGTCATGGGCGACAAGGGGGGATCGATGGGCGAAATGGAAATGCCGATTCCGGACAACACACTGCCGATGATGACTGGCCAAGGGCCTTTCGGCGGTGTCGAGATGGGCGGCATGTTCACAGTGCTCAAGGTTCGCAAGGACCAGAAGCCGGGCGATTACAAGGACCCCGGCTGGTACAAGCATCCGGCAGGCACCGTGGCCTACGAATGGAAAGGCGAGGCACCGGCCGTAGTGCGTAGCGGCTCGGCCGGCGGCCAGGCAATGCCCGCCGCGGGCAAGGGGCCGGAGGTCGAGGTGACCGTGCGCAAGCCGGCCGGCCACCAGGGACACCACTGATCACATCACGAAAAGGAGCAATCCGATGATTCGACGAATCCTTAACCGCGCCGCACTGGCTGCGGCCTTGTGCATCCCGGCGGCCGCCATGGCGGCGGCCCCTGTCATCGACGTCTACAAGAGCGAGTACTGCGGCTGCTGCGAGGAATGGGTCAAGCACCTCGAAGCGAACGGCATCAAGACCCGTGTGGCCAACGTTGCGAATCCTTCGGACTACCGCGAGCGCGGCGGCATTCCGGACGCGCTTGGTTCCTGCCATACCGGAATGGTGGGCGGCTATGCCATCGAAGGCCATGTGCCGGCGTCCGAGATCAAACGGCTGCTCGCGGAAAAACCAAAAGCCAAAGGATTGGCGGTACCCGCGATGCCGCTTGGCTCGCCCGGCATGGAAGGTCCGCGCAAGGATCCGTACGACGTTCTGCTGGTGCAGGCCGGCGGCCGTACGTCTGTATACAAGCATTACAACTGACCAAACCCAACCACGAAAGGAATCGACATGAACGCAATTTCCAAACTCGCAATCGCTCTCGTCATGGCAGCTGGCGCAGCAGCCGCCTCCGCGCAGGAACACGCGCACGGCGGCCACGAGGCCCATGCCGGCCAGCAGGCGGCAGCGCCGACGCTGGTGGACGCTGAAGTGAAAAAGGTCGACAAGGAGGCGGGAAAAATCACGCTTCGTCACGGTGACATCACGAACCTGAACATGCCGGGTATGACCATGGCATTTCGCACGAAGGACGCGGCGATGCTGGACCAGGTAAAGGCCGGCGACAAGGTCACCTTCGCAGCTGAGCGCGTCAATGGGGCGTTCACGATTGTCCAGCTGCAGAAAGCGCAGTAATCGACGAGGCAGGGCCAACGGCCGAGCAGGCGGAAGTGCGGAGCATTCCGCACGCGTGCCTGCGGACGGAGGCTTCAGGCTGGTTGCGGTGCGGGTGGCCGCAACCCCCCCGGTCCGGTTTCGACGCCAACGGCGTCGAGCCGTCTCCTCACTACAAGGAACGAAAATGATTAAAAAAACGACAACAGGACTCTTTCTGGCCGCCGCGATGACGGGTGCATCGGCAGGCACCCTTGCCGCCTCGCCCACCGAGGCGCTTGCGGCCTTCCATGATGCCCTCGTCGCAGGAGACAAGGCCCGGGCTACCGGCCTGCTGGCAGCCGACATCGCCATCTACGAGGCCGGTCATGTAGAACGCTCCCGCGAGGAGTACGCGGGCCACCACCTCGGGGGCGACATGGAGTTTGCGAAGAACTCGACGCGCAAGGTACTCAAGCAAAGCGAGCGCGTCGACGGCAACACAGCGATCGTGTGGCAAGAAACCGAGACGACTGGCAACCTGCGCGGTACGGCTATCCGCATGCTCGGGACTGAAACGGCCGTTCTACAGAAAAAGGACGGCGCATGGTCGATCGTCCATGTGCACTGGTCCTCCCGAAAAGCAAAGTAAAGCGGGCCATGCCCCGATCGTGCCCCTCGGGACCGATCGGGAGCGCCCCGGGCACTGACGCACCTATATCTTGAAGTCGTCGTACGCTACATTGGCCTCCTCCACCCCGAGAGAACGCAACACCGCTCGCGAAGCCGACAGCATCGCCGGCGGACCGCGCAATAGACCTCGAGTACAGCGATATCCGGGCAGGTGCGCAGCAGCCCGTCTCGCACTGCTTCATGTACGAGCCCGCTGCACATGCCAGGTTGCGCTAGCTTCTCGGAAAGGTGCAGGTGCCATTGGAAGTTAGCGTGCTGTTCGGCGAACGCTTGCATTTCCTCGACATATGGTGAGGGTCCGCGGGGTTGAACGCCTGGCCGTTTTTCAGTCCCCTGCAGCGAACACTTACAGCTACCCCGGCGACGGTAAGTGCTAACCGATGCGATGGATACCGCAGTTGAAATGCGCGTGCGAAAATAGCTGTTCGCGTCACAACCTATCAGAGGTAAACAGTGGAAACGGTTATTGTTCCGGATTCCGTTATGGAGCTGCTTGCCATGGCAGCCGGCATTTTGGCCATCGTTGTCACTGGTTTCGTCGTGTACAGTGTCCATACAAGGCGTACCAGACGCAGGATATTGAAAGCAGCCAAGTCCTCGCAACCACCGCCGCGCGAAATCCGGACTACTTCGGGGCGTAGGAAGAAACGCAAGTGAGCTGCCGAGACGGCACAGCACTGGCTTAAAAAGTGGACGCTCAAGAGAGCGAAGCTCCTGCGGCATGCGGACTACCCAGCTTTTCGCGAAAATGGTGAATGTCATTTTTCTGGAATAGAGTGGCTTGTCATACCGCCGGGCCCTGGCGGCCCCATTTTCCATTGCTCGGCGTTACAATGTATTTTATTTACTGAACGACCGGAGTCATTTTTGAGTCTCGACACAGGTGCCCCAACCGCACACCAACAGCAGCGGTTAATCGAGCAATGGCGGGCAGACAATGGCGGCGCCTACCAGACCTGGTTCATGTGGGACGAACGCCTGAAGAACTTCCGATCGATTCGACGGGGCCTCCAGGCCGTTGTAAAGGAAATACGCGAGAATACCTTTGGCGTAGCCTACCGAGGCTCATCGCTCGAAACCGTCGTCCACTCGATTGCTGAACAGCGCCAGATATTCAAGGGCGCCGATCACGCATTCCTGTGGAAACCGAAACTGCGGATCCCCGACATTTACGAGAGCAGAAATAATCAGCTCGCGTTCGGGCGATTTCTCGACACCTGTTTGTGTTGCGAGCGTGAAGACGACGTCGTCAAGGCTGTTCAACTTCTGGACAGTGTGCAGATCAAGGGGCTGGGTCCTGCATGCGCCAACCTGCTGTACTTCCTGCATCCCACCATTGTCCCTCCCAACAATACCGCGATCGTCAAGGGTTTCAACGCATTGTTTGGTGCGAATGTGAAACTCGGTCGTTGGAGCGAATACCTGGCAATGCGCCGCCGCGTTATCGAATTTAATGAAACCCATCGCAAGCTGCTCTCCAACGACCTCGGTGCAGTCGCAGGCTTGCTGTTCGATATCGGAACGGGGCGCTACGCGCTCGAAGCCGGCAGCTCTCTCTCGGTAGACTGGAAAGCAGACCTGGCCAAGGTGCACCAGGAAACTACCGCTGCGGCA
>Ga0308164_10001407_pt1 | contig 28455 bp, 29 predicted proteins | sample PhyTR2_FD_201031 | JGI IMG/M metagenome (GOLD analysis project Ga0308164, IMG submission 201031) | Phyllosphere microbial communities from UC Gill Tract Community Farm, Albany, California, United States - DLSLT.R2 | ecosystem: Host-associated > Plants > Phyllosphere > Unclassified | place: USA... | reverse complement strand
GCCTCATACTTTCTACAATATTGAAATTTATCACACCACATGATGCCCACTAAACTTTTGACTAATTTTTTATGGAAAAAAAACTGAATCATCCACAAGAAACACCGGCAAAAGGAAGTAAGGCAGCTCCTGTTTTGCTTATCGCGGGTTTAAGCATATTGTTAATTGCTACTGCTTTCTTTGGCTATCGTTTTTATGAGCTAAGTGTAGAACAGAAATATATTAAAGAAGATTTCAGCTTATCCAACAACATCACCTTCGGGATTTTCTCCGTAGATAAGTGGGGTGAAAAAATTTCGGCAGTGGTCGACCGCAGAGTGAAGGGTTTTAATCTAACAGCAACGCAGAAAAAAGAGATGAGGCTGCAGGTTGAAAAAGAGCTACACGGATTGGTAAACAAAGCAGTTTCTGAAATTACAAAACCTCAGAAAAGCTTGGGAGGGAAGCTAAAAAAACTCGCCTTTAATAGTTTTGTAGATGTAGATGAACTTCATGCTCAAGTCCCGTCTTTCGCTCGTACCATTGTGACCAAAATTACTAGTCCTTCCAGTTTAAAGAAAATAAAGGGCATTGCTACCACTAAAGTTGATGAACTTGAGGAGCAAACATACGATCGGACAGACACTACAATCACAACCGTAGAGCAGAATATTTTCCGAAAATATCACGTTACCAATTCAGATACTTTTAACAAATTGGTCAATAATCGGCTAAATCAAATTAAGCAGGAAACCTTTAATTATGCGCTTGGAATGTTAGGTTGCATAACGGTAGCCTTAGTTTTATGGCTGTTTTTAAGAAAACGTGTTCAGTTGCATGTTCCGCTTTTTATAATGTCATTGTTGTTTGCATTTATACTTTTAGCCGTTGGCGTAACCTCACCCATTATTGAGGTAGATGCCCGCATAAAGACACTCGAATTTGCACTCTTAGGCGATAAAATTGCCTTTACCAACCAGGTTCTGTTTTTTCAGAGCAAGAGCATATTGGGCATTATTGGTACTTTGATTGAACAACCCAAACCTGATGCGGTGTTAGTTGGCGTATTGTTGCTTGTATTCGTTGTTGTGCTTCCTTTGCTCCGCTTAATTGCAAGGGGAATTCATGTTTCTTGCGCACACCTTCTTGGCAGTCGCAAGGTACTCAGGTTTATGGCTTTTGATTTAGGCAAATGGGACATGGCCGACGTAATGGTTGTGGGTATCGCCATGACTTACATCGGCTTGAACGGAATTTTAAAAAGTCAGCTTTCGGGGTTAAATATGAATAACGACACGCTAAAAACCGTTACAAGTAACGATTCTGCTCTGCAACTTGGTTTCTTTGTATTTGTAACCTATGTTATTTATACAATTGTACTCTCTTACATTCTCAAACAGATTGATGAAAAAAACGGACCTTGCTAAAGGTTTCAAATATCTGTCAACGGCGGGTTTTTGCAGTTTCGTTAATTGTATAATAGAGCCATTACCTTGAGAAATCAGGTGCAGAATCAACTTCCAATTTTAAGAACGTCAGTAATTTGATTCAGGAATTTTTGACTGAAGTTATGTTTGCCGTCGAGCCATTTACTAACCTCGCTAATCTGCGTATCAACCAGTTGTGCAAGCGTATCCGGATTAATGCCGTTATCATTTAGAACCGCCGCAACTTTACGGGCAGTCTGTAAGTTTATTTCAGTTAATTTCTCAATAGCCGGATTTCCTTCTTCTTGAATCCAATTGAAAACCATATCCTCCTTGTTGGTATTCATTCTTTCGTAATGTTAATTCTCGAAACCTAATTTCCGACAAATATATTAATTTGAGAATAAATGGTAATTCTGCAAATAAATTTAAACGTTAAATTTTATATCCTAATGTAAAACAGCAGGTTGTAAATGATTCCGATAATTTAAACGATTCTTGTTTAAAATTCCTGAAACCATTTAATGGTAGCGTAGTTGTTTTAAGATGGAAATACAAATACCCGCGATAAAATACTTCGAACTTAAAGAGCGAGCTTTAATTGAACGTTCACACATTGATTATGAAATGAAACCCCAACTAAAGGCATTGGAGAAAGATAAAACAACTGCAGGGAAGGCAAATTTCGAGCATTATAAAAAGGAGATAGATGCAATGGAAGAAGTTTTCAATAAGACCATTTCAGAAATTCAACCTGTATTTGAAGAGCTTTACCCGTATTTGGAACAATCAGGTGCAACAAAAGCCAATCCATATATTATAAAATCCGCGGACTACACTTTGGAGATGTATCCAGATGATAACAAAAATATACATTACGTTAAAAATAAGCAGTAATCCCGTAGTTTGATTAAATCTTTGATACTTCCGGACATCAGAAACTTAAGCCTTGAAAGTGTCAATATTGAAATTATCAAGCTTCAAAATCGTGAGCCTCATACTTTCCGCTAACCGCTGTAAGCTCGATTTTAAATACAATAATATCGCTGTGTGCCGCGGGGTCTATACCATGCGATGGCTCTTCAGATGGCCGGTTGGTTAAAGGCATTATTCTGTGGATAATGCCTTGCATTGCCTGTTGTCTTTCTTCGCCTCCCAGTTCGGAATAGTTTCCATGAAGTATGGCGCTTTTCCATCTGAAAGTATCGATGATTTCGTCAACTTGGAAACATACTTTAGGGTTTGTTCGCATCATATTAATCTTTTTCCCTTTACCCGAATGCGCATAAATTGCATTATTTCTGTATATATAGTTAATGGGAACAATGTAGGTTTCTCCGTCGGCATGGCAGCCCAATCTGCCGAAAACCTGTTGTTCGAGAAACTCAAGAAGTTCTCTCTTATTTAAATCGCCTAACATAGCTGTATCTTTTTGATTTACAGACTAAAGATGCATATCGCCAAGCGATTAATAAGTGATACAGATCATTTATTCGGCAGATATTACAAAATCATTTTTCGCTAGATGGTTTTCACTTTTGGTTTTCTCCATTCCCAGGGTGCAACCGGATGGACGTCTCGCCATAATCCTCTTTTGTTTCTTCGGGCATTAATTTCCAACTGTGCATAAACCTTGTCGGTAGAATATTTTGTGAAATGCCAAGCCATACCGCTGCGCACCATTTCCTGATTGATGATTTTTTTTTTACTGGTAACAACAACGGCAATTAACCTTCTGTAACGATCTAATTTTTCGCCCTTCACCGTTACAATTTGTCCGAAACATAAATCGGATAGGGCTTGTTTGGCATTATTCCCGAAAGGTTGCTTTCCCCTTTTCTCCGGACAGTCGATGTGCGCTAAACGAATTTTTATTGGTGTGTTTTTGTATAAAACTTCCATCGTATCGCCGTCCATAATACGAACAACTTTTGCCGCGAATGTTGTATATGAAACATTGTTTTGTATTTGTAAAGCATACCGATCAGCAAAAACCGGCTTAACGGATAAACATATTATAAGTAAAACTAATCTTCCCAGCCACATAGTGTTTTTCTCTCTTTTTTAGCTTTTTCCAACGTTGTTTTTAAGATTTTGTACTGACAATTACTTAAACCGCGACAGTTGGGTTTTAAGTGATACTTGGTGGTTTTGCCGTTATTGCAAATGTAGACGTTTTGGGGAGGTGATATGCTAAAAAGATTGCTTAAAAGAATTAGCAGCGGGAGGGTTTTCATATTAGGACAAGAGGTTTGTCTATTTTAACTCACTAGTATCTATTTTTAGTTTGTCATTAGCCCTTTTAAAGTTTTTCTTTTTTGATCTAACTGATGTTCAACGATAAGATCATAATCACTTTTTGTATCGCCGACTTTGCTTGAAACGACTAAAAGCTCAAGACTCATCGGGAAACCGAAAAGGATAGCGTAAAAAAATAAAGCTACTTTTTTCTCAATTAGTTTTTCTTTAATCGCACTTAATTCTTCTAAAAAACCTTGTTTTGATTTTAATTCTGTTCTTAAAGAATTCTCAGCGGCTAATTTTCTTTGAGTGTAATCATCTTTTTGCGTTCTTAAAGCATCTAAATGTTGATTATTTACGTCTGCTTATCTTATTTTGGGATTTGGCAAAGGGGTGGTGGCAATATCTCTGTCTGTGAACCAAGCCATTGCCAAAAAAATGCTTTGTTTCGCATTTTGAATCTCATGAATTATTCTTTGTTTTATCGCAGTACCACTTGTTAAAATGTCGTTCATATCTTGGTATTTAATTGAACCGCATTCCCTAACAAGTGATTGCCGGGTTCTCTTTCGAGAAACCCAAAGCAATCCCTGCATTGTTGAGAGCGGAGCGTTATTTTAATTTAGTAGTTCGGTAGATTATTTGCGGCACTCTGGTTATTACAAGTAGAGTTAAGCTTTAATTTTAGTTCCATAGTTAAGGGATGATTATTCTGTTTGGTTCTAAAACAAAAATACAGCAGCTTAAAACGCAATCCTTACGGGAAACCGTAAAGGCGACATTTATTTTTGATGATTAAAAAAAAAGAACTTATCAAGCCGTCCCTAACATTTGCTTTAAGTTTCCCGCATACGCGAGAATGATGAATTGGCTATGATGCTGCGGGTATTGTAGAACTTTAAACAAGCACATTGCCACAACCTGCGGAAACCAGGCTTCGCAATAACGACTTTGAACTCCTAGGTTTTGCATCATGCTACCCTTCCCATTTAAGGGGGAAGGTGCCCTTAGAGCGGAAGGGGGTTTCTGTCCCATGTTAAAACTTACGCTTTTCAGTTTTCCGCATATGTGCAAATGACGCGTTCGAGATATCGGGACAAGACGGAGCGTAAGACTTAAACAAGCAGATTGCCACAACCTGCGGAAACCAGGCTTCACAATGACGACTTGGAACTCGTAGGTTTTGCATCACGCTACCCTTCCCATTTAAGGGGGAAGGTGCCCGTGGAACAGATGGGGGTTTCTGCATCATGTTAAAATTTACGCTTTTCAGTTTCCCGCATATGTGCAAATGACGCGTTCGAGATATCGGGACAAGACGGAGCGTAAGACTTAACCAAGCAGATTGCCACAGCCTGTGAAAAACAAGCTTCTCAATGACGACTTGGAGCTCCTAGGTTTTGCATCACGCTACCCTTCCCATTTAAGGGGGAAGGTGCCCATAGGGCGGATGGGGGTTTCTGCCCCATGTTAAAACTTACGCTTTAAGATTCCCGCTTTGCGAGAACTACTACTTTGAAATATTAGAGCAAGTCTGTCAGAGGAAAAATCAAATAAAACTCCTGTCTTTACAATATGCAATCAATTGCTCGTTGTTAGAAATATTAAGAATTGTTTTGATTGTACTCAACCGTTTTTCAATGCTGCTTAAGCCCGACGGTGTAATGTTATTTTTCTGCAGATAAATTGGAATGTCTTTTTGAGGCATTCCGCCTGCGAGCAATGAAATTATGGTTTTATCGAAAGGTTTAAGTTCGAAAGGCGCTGTATCCGTTATAGACTGTTTTAAGTTTGGCGACAAGTATTTCTTGTTTTTAGCGATGGTTTCGATGGCAATTTTTAAATCGTTGGCATCTCTTCGTGCTTTTGGTACGAAAGCATCTATGTTTAAATCTTCCATCAAAGAATTGGCAATTGCAAACCTATTTTCAATGGAGAATATTAAAACCTTTAAATCAGGTTGAATAATTTTCGCGGCTTTTATAAGCTCCGCACCGGTGTTAATTTCCTGTGGCCTGTCATTATCGAAAGAAAGATCAGTAATTAATAATTCGTATGGTTCGCCCTCCCTAAGCGCTTTTTTTATCCGACCCAAAGCATCATCGCAATAGTAAACGTAGTTGCTGTGATCGTGTATAATATTTAAATCTGACAGTGTTTTTTGAACAGAAATGCTTACACTTTCGTGGTCTTCGGCTATCAATACTTTTTTAAACATAAGCTGTAATTATAAGAGTGGGAGAGAAATTAAAATTTTCAAACCCTTTTCAACTTTGGTTTCAAAGGTAATTCTGCCATTAATATTTTCTATACGGTTTCCCGTATTCGTAAGTCCGTTATTGCGATTCAGCGCTCCTTTTATACCTCCGCCATTATCCGTGTAGGTTATATAAAGTTGATTCACATTTTCCTCAAAAACCAGCGAAACCATGGTTGCATAGCTATGCTTTTTCATGTTTACCATAAGCTCTTGCAAAACATGCTCGAGTTCTTGTTTAACGAAGAGGTCTAAATTATCCCAAAAAGCTTTTGTGTTCCCTTTTACATCGATAGTGGTTTTATTGGTATTAAAGGAATACAAAAGTTTTTCTATTTTTTGGTTAAATTCATGTTCAGGAAGCTTAAATTCCTCTACTTCGTAAGAAATATCCCGCGATTTTTGATACATATCGTCCAGCCTGTCTAAAATTTCTTCCTTTTCTATACCGCTCTGATTCTCGATTTCAGTCATTACCCGGTAAAGGCCGTTGGCAACAACATCGTGTACTTTTTTAGAGGTTTTTAGGCGATTTTCTTGTATCTCATTAAACGCATCCCTTTCAATTTTTTGTTTTCTTTTACGATATAAAATATTGCCAATAATTAGGGCGGAAATTATGAGGATGATTACGCCGTAGATAATAATATCTCGTTTAATGATCTGATACTTCTTCTGGGTATTGTCCTTTTGAAGTTTCAGATTGTCGGCTTTATTTTTCTCCGATTCGTATCGGATAAGTGCAAACTGATTTTTTGCTGCATTTCTAGCGGTTTGGAGGCTGTCGCTTATTTTTGAATATATGCCGAAGTATTTTTTGCTTTCCTGTTCATTAGCAAGTTTGATTAATTTTTTAAGTGCTTCTATTTGATCATCAGGACTTGCTACTTCGGTTGCCGTGTGGTACATATTCTTGGAATAATACAGGGCAGAATCGGGCTGCCTTTGCATGTAAAAGTCGGCAAGGTGTGCGTAGCTGGCATTTTGACCCCAAATATTATTTTCTTTTTTTCGAACAGATAAAGCCCTTAAAAAATCAGGAGCTGCATTATAGGCGGGGTCTTCAAGCCACTTTACCCATACTAAATTATCAAATGCTTGCGAAAATTTTTCTTTATTGTTTATGATAAGGTTCTTTTTCAGAAGGTTATTCAGTACTGAAATCGATTCTTTGTAATGCTTTTGCTCGGCGAGCGATACAGCCAAGTTATTTTGATACTGTAGTTTATTCAAACTATCGGTGGCAGAATTAATAGCCCTTTTATACCAGTACGACGAATTTTTATAGTCCTTAAGATTGTACTTCGCAATGGCTATAGAATTAAATACGCCAGATAAATAATTGCTGCCTGGGTCAAAATATCGGATCGCTTTTACAGCAGACTCTTCACTCCCGAAGTAATCGCCCTGATCACCTTGTATAACGGCCATATGTGTAAACGACTTTGCTATTAATAAGCTGTCAGAGCTATTGCTTGTAACCTTAGAGAAGTTGACAAAAGCACTATCGGCGTCGTTTCTATCCAAATAATACCAAGCCTTTTCGTAATATGGATTTTTGGAAACAGGGTGTTCAACTACTTTTTCTTTGCTACAAGAAATTAGTAAGGAGAGGAGAGCGAGCAAAAAATATTTCTTCAATTAGGGTTGAATTATTTCCTCTAAAGTAAGAAATATCTATAAACAGAAAAAAGCCGGGCAAAAACTTTCTGTCCGGCTTTTTTGGCTTAAGGTTTTGGTGGAGGGGTTTGACTCGTCTGCCCACCCGTATCATCACCACCATCATCATCGCCACCACTACCCGGATCACCCGGCGCATCTTGTGTGGTTACTACGGTGCCATTACCGCTTTGGCATGCGCTGTTTGTATTAGATGGGTTAACTAACCCTAAAAGAATTGCAATAAAAATTGGAATAAACATGATTCAAAAATTTAGAAATGAAATACCCGTAGTTCCCTGCGAACCATTCGCAGGGGCTGCTACCACTGTAAATCAGAAGGCCTTCTGAAATTTTTGGGAAGTGCTTTGAGTTTCAATCGCGGGTGCTGATAACTGCTCCCCATGCCAGCTATTAGCCACCGCGATATCCGCTCTTTTTTGAAATAAGTTTTTAATGAAGTTCCATTAGCTTGAAAGAACTTGCGCTGATTTCTGAAAACAAATGTAGAGCTGTAATGTGCTAATCCTCAAAGGATTCTGATTATTCCGATGGAATTCCGGTTATGCTTTAAAAATTCCGAAAATTCCGTTTATTTGCACTGATAACGCTCCCTATATGATTAATAATAAAGTAAAAGCTGTATACGCCGTATATGAAAAACGGAGGAATGAGAAGTCGATCTCCTCAAATCTGATGGATCCAACACCCGCGGGATTACGAGCAGAATGCCTTAAGGTTTACGAAGAAAAAAAATTTCCAAAGGAAGATCCGGCATTAAGATCGTTTTTTGGCCCATTGAGGGGTGATGAAAATAATTATATCGAAACGATAAGAAAATTTGACATCGATAAGTTTAAACCGGTGGTTAACTTTCTAAACGGAGTAACCACGAAACCTAATGTTAAAGTTGTCGATCTCGTAGATTGGCTAATAGCGACTAAGAAACCCGAAGAGCCACCAATAATACCAATGTTACCGGGTCATGAGAATCACCATAAAGAAATAGCAGAAGCTAACCAACCTAAAGAAATAGAATCTGAACGAATAGATCTTCAGCAGGCGGAAGTATCTGAACCAGAAAAGGTTGATAATGTTGTGGACGTTGAAACTGAAAAAGGTTCCGAAATAAAAAATCGTCAGAAAAAAAATATTAAAAAATCTGCATGGTTTTTTATAGCGGCGATGACCGTTTTTGGAGGAAGTTATTTTGGCTGGTATTTCGGTGATAAACATTGCATGTACTGGAACGGGAATGAATATAAACCCGTTGCTTGCAATACCAATATTCCCGGCGAAGCCGTTGTTGCATTGAATGCAGTAAAAGTTGATCGTTTGAAAAGAATCACAAAGCAAGATACCCTTACAGCGTATTCGATACACAAAGTATTTTACAGTAAAATAAATAATAAGGTAGAATTCTATACCGATAGCGGTGCGCATCCAACGGATAGTAACAGAAGGTTATTGCCCATGTCAAGGCATATCCTTAATAAGTATATTTTGAGAATAAGGGATTAGCAGACTATTAAATCTGCGCTCCTTGCAAACTAATCCCTTAAACTCTATATCCACAGAATAAATTTAATCGCAGTTGTATTTCTCTTCTATTGTAAAAGCGCCGGCAGGCGGATGGAAGTAATCCCTTCTGTGATTGATACACACATTTTCAAATATTTTTTATTACCGTGCAACATTATTCCGCATTCTGCGACTTGCATATAGAACCCTATTACGAAGCTAAATTAACGACATAACATTGCAGCCGAAAGAACAGATAACTGATCAGGAATTGATTGTAATGTGCCTGCAGGGTAAAGATTCGGGTTATACCGGGCTTTATAACAGATACTCGGGGCGCATATACAATTCAATCAGCCGAATCGTATCGCACACGGCAGAGGCAGAAGATATTCTACAAGAAACTTTTTTTACCGTGTTCAGCGAACCCGATAAATTAAAAGGACTCGTAAGTTTCGAAGCCTGGGTGAGAAGGATGGCAATTAATAGGTCAATTAACCATTTACGAAAAAGAAAAATAGCTTTTACGGATATGGATGAAATGGAAATTGCAGCACAAGAAGAGTACGACGCAGATGAAAATGAGATCTTTGAGTGCAAGGTTGAAGACGTAAAAAGAAGTATTGAAGGTTTACCTGATGGTTACAGAACAATTTTAAACCTGTATTTATTCGAAAAGATGAATCAGGAAGAAATAGCAATAATGCTCGGAATATCGCATGCTACGGTACGTACGCAATACCACAGGGCGAAGAAAAAAATATTATTATCATTAAAAGACAAGTCTTATTATGAATGATCCTTTAAAAGAATTTGTGGAGCAGAACAGGGCAGCATTCGATGAACTTGATGCACCTCCGTTCGATTTGCAGCGATTTAAGGCAAGAATAAATCCTGCTCCGGAACAGAAAATTAAAAAACTTTGGCCGGGCATAAAATGGTTAGTTGCAGCTTCAGTATTAATTGCCGTGGGCACAACATTTTTACTGTTGAGGGAAAATACTAGTCCACATTCTGCAGATAGATTGGTTAAAAAAGTTAAGCCGCAAACTCCAAAAACAACAAACGAAAAAAATATCGTGGAGGTCAACGAAGCCCCGCAGGTTTCGGTTGACAGACAAGTTGTGGGCAACTCTAAAAAGAGCATCAAAAAATTTAATCCGCTCTTTAGTGCTAAAGAAGATATTTTCGAAAAGCTTAGCGACAGCAGCTCATCAAGCATCAGGCTTGCAGCCATATTGGATATTGAAAAATCCGGACAGATCAGCAATGACGTGATAGACCGTTTGGCGAAGACTTTAAATCATGATGAAAACAGTAATGTACGGTTGGCTGCATTAAGTGTTCTGGAAAAATACAGTTTCGACACACATGTATCTTCATTACTTGTGCGTTCGCTAAACACGCAAAACGATCCGATGGTGCAACTTGGTTTGGTTACCATTCTCGGCAAAATGAAAGATTTGAATATTAATGATAAGCTTTATGCATTGGCGAATGATCCGAATACTTTCGATGCCGTTAAAGACGAAGCCTACAGCATATTATTAAAAGACGATAAATTATAACAAAATAAAAAAACAAACAAATGAAAAAACAACTAACAGTACTTTTTTCCCTGGCGGTAATGGCAATGTCGGCCTCCGCTCAAAAAGAATACAAGCTTTCTAAAAGCGCAGGGAAACTAAACCTTAACATCAGCGGTGCTATTATTGAAGGTTACAACGGAAATGAAATTATTTTCAGCTCAAATAAATCTGAAACTGATGTGGTTGATGAAAGAGCAAAAGGCCTTAGGGTAATCAGCGGTTCGGGTTTTGCCGACAACACAGGTCTTGGGCTTGATGTATCGGAAAAGGGCGACGAGATTAATGTAAACCCAGTGCGTAAAGGTGCTCGCTTAGGTATCATTACAGTTAAGGTTCCGCAAAACGTTAAAATTGCTTTTAATAACACAAGCACCAATCAGGAAGAGCTGATATTGAAAAACCTGAAAAATGAAATCGAGGTATCGGTAAGTTATAACAAAATCAAATTAGAGAATAATACAGGGCCAATGAATATTAAAACCCTATACGGTTCGGTAGATGCAATTTTCCAAGGCGAAATTAAAGGTCCGGTTTCAATCGTTTCAGTATATGGTTATGTAGACGTTTCTATGCCTGCAAGTACGAAAGCAAATGTAGAATTGGCCACAAGTTATGGCAATTTGTATGCTGGCGAGGGCTTCAAGATCGCGATTGATAAAGATGCCAATGACAAAACAGATTCTTCATCTCCTGCTGGAAATATAAGAGCACTTACAACTACAGCACAAGGAATTGCAGCAACAACTACAGGTTATTCATCAAGCGGACAAGGAAATATTATAAGCATCGGTTCTTACAGCAGAGACAGAGAAACCCTTAAGGGTAAATTAAATGGTGGTGGTGCTGATGTGATATTGAAATCGAACTACAAAAATGTTTATTTAAGAGAGAAATAATCTCTTTTCACGGTCTTCCTTAACCTGTTCTGTCGTAATCTCCCTTAACCCTCCAGACAGGCTCACAAAAGTAAAATCATCAAATCATGAAAATAATATTTTTCTGGCTGTTTACGGCCTTAGTGCCATGCATTGCCCTTTCCCAAACGAAGATAACAAAGTCGTACCCGGTTGCGAAAGGCCAAAAGGCAGAATTTCGGTTCGATTATCCTAAAGTTGTTCGCATAAGCACCTGGGATAAAAATGAAATTTCGGTAGAGGCATCGGTAACAATTAATCAAGGCGAAAGTAACAATGCTTTCAGCCTTGTTGAATCCACTGCGAACGGAAAAGTTTCAATCAGTAATAAGATTGATATGGAAAGTATTCCTGAAGCCTATTACGTTGTAGAAAATGGCATCAAAACGCGCTTCAATACTAAAACGGATATGGACAATTACCGGAAAGGAAAAAACGGTGCAAATAACATTTCTTATTACCAGACAAAAGATATGGAAATTACGATCGATATTAAAGTTCCGGCAAATGTAGAAACCGATTTGGCTTCCGTTTATGGGATGGTAGAACTAAGTAATTTCGATGGCCCTATAAAAATAGATGCGAAATATGGAGGCATCGATGCAAGCTTAAACGAAAGTAAAATTGGCAAATTAACGCTTACTAACCATTTTGGTAAGATTTACAGCAACCTTAATTTAAAACCAACCGACCAAAAGGAGCAAAACTTTTTTACATCTATAACGGCGGCGCCGGGTAAAGGTCCTGATTATGACATCAGTTCTAATTACGGCAACATTTACTTGCGTAGCTCGGTTAAATAATCAACTCGCTGCGATGGCGAAGGAAGTGTTTTTGATTATAGGAAATTGATTAATTCTGATTATAAACCCATTGATGGGGTTGGCAAGAGCCGATCCCATTTTTGTTATGGTAATTATTTCCCTAATAATTTGTCTATCTCTTTTGTGAAACGTTCTTCTAATGATTCTGCATAACCCTTTGATTTGTTCACCACGATACCGTTTTGGTCAACCAAATAGAAGTTAGGAGTACCTGCCGTTTTAAATTCTTTGCTTAGCTTTCGGGATGCAGTATATACAGGAAACTTTAGATTGTTAGCTTCGATGTATTTTTTAATCTGATCTGTTGTCTCGCTTGTGTAGATATTTACTATAGCGAAATCATCAGTTGCATATTTGGCGTAAATTCGATTTAACATTGGGTTTGCCAGAGGATTCGCCGGACAGTCTGTGGCCCCAAACACAACTAAGAGCAATTTGTTATTGTTGATTCTGGGATTAGGTATGCTGCCATACAAATCTCTTATTGCAAGTTCAGGAGCTTTGGCGCCGATATCGAGCATTTGTGTGTTCGGCTTCGTAAATCCTGTTGTTTCAACAGCTAAAACTGCTACTTTTTGATCAATTTTTAGATCAAAAAAGCTTTTCTCATTAAAGAAAATTAAACGCCCCAACGGAAGACCTTCCTTATAAGTCATTCCCGCACCAATATCTTTTACGTAAATGGGCAGCATAATTTTTTTATCAATGAGCAGCTGCTGATAAGTATAATCATGATTTCCGTTAGTTGTGCGATCATAACTTTTAATCAGAAAATTAAAGCAACTCCTTCCTTCAAATGTTGTATCTTTTTTCTGAAAAATTTTTTCTGGCTTCTTGTTAAGATTGTCAAGCATAGACGCTGCAAGCATTGCCATTTCAGATGTAACTTTTTCTTTCGGACTTTCTTCAGTATAAACACTGTCAGTTATGCTGAATCCGTATAATTTGCCATTGGTATAAATACTTCGAAATGTGGTTCTGCCAAGGTTGTTATCGGTTATTTCGTGCTTATATTTTATCGATCCGTCTGCTTCTAAAATAACTGCCGTAGAGCCGCTGCCCGTCGATATATCATCTTTACTAAAAGGATTTTTATCCGTAAATTTTGTTTTATAACTGATGCTTTTCAGCCTATGAATTCGCTCTGCAACTTCATTAAAAATTTTAGCGGTTTCATTTTGGGCGTAAACAGATGCGGTTGTCAGTATTAAAAAAGTCAGGATGTATGTTTTTTTCATTCGGGAAGGATAACAAAGTTGACAAACTAAATTTACGACTTATTCGTAACAAAATAATTTTTTAACCTTATTTAACGCTTCTCCATGCAGATCGAGGCTCATTTAAAAATGCCTTTAAATTACTATTAAGGGCCTATTTTTTTATTTTACCGCGAGAAACCTTTACGAGTGAGATTTCAAATCGGGATAACTTATCACGAAAAAAGCCGTTATAGTTGTAAAATCAGAAACATAATTTAACCCTATTACAAAATGAATTCTATTAAAAACTATTTATTTTCTGCGCTCATCGGATTTTCAGTAATCACCATGTATTCATGTAAAGCGAAGAAAATGGTAGCCAAACCCGATCCTGCTCCTGTTGCAAAAACTGCACCGCCTGTTGAAGAAAAAAAACCTGAACCGGCGCCGCAAAAAGAAGCTGAACAACCCGCTCCTGCCGAGAAACCTAACTTTAACTTAGATAACATTCAGTTTGAATTTAACTCTTCAGTTTTAAAAACATCTTCTTTTTCAATTTTAGATAAAGCGGTAACTGAAATGAAAAAATCTCCAGAAACCAAGTTTGTTTTAAATGGCTATTCATCCGCAGAAGGAACGCCTGAACATAACTTATCGTTATCGGTCGACAGGGCAAATTCAGTAAAATCTTATTTTGTAAATGCAGGCTTAAAAGCCGACAATTTTACAATTGTGGGTCACGGAGAGAAAGACCCGATAAGCAGTAACGATAGCGAAGAAGGCAGAATGATAAACAGAAGAACTGAAATTAGGGTTCAGCAATAAAACCTGAAAAGGTCAACTTATAAATCATAAAGGGAGCTCATGGAGCTCCCTTTATTTGTTTCAACAGTTCTCTTAGTTTTCCTTTTAGGCATCACCTCTTAAATTTTTGCCAAGAGCTTTCAGCTTCAAGATTTGCGTTAACATTTTCACTCGGTAAGTAATTTATTAAACTCCGTTATTTTTTGTCATAAACTTTAAAAGCTATATATAATTTACAATCTTTAGTAAAAAATAGTATTCGAATTAAATAACTTTGTTAATCAAAGAAAATCGATTTAGCTTACTCCTTTGTAAATATATTTTAAATGATTTTAATAATACTTAATGTAATTTTCTGCATTTCCTTTATTGGTTTTGCTTACGTTAACCTTAATGATAAAGATTCGTGGCTTTGGGTCCCGATTTATATGGCTGCCGCAATTTGCTGCGGATTGGCTGCTGCGGGTTTATTTTATCCTTACGTTTACCTGGCTTTGATAGTGTTTTACCTTATTTATGCAACAAAAATTTTCTTTGCAAAGGATGGTGTTCGCGATTGGATTACGAAGTATAATAAGCCAAGTTTGGTAGAAAGTATGCAGGCTACAAAACCTTACATAGAGCAAACCAGAGAGTTTTTCGGATTGCTTATTATTGCAGGCGCCTTGCTTATTAATTATTTGGTATCAGCGGGGGTTTTTGCTTAAAATAAAAAAGTTTTGTTATGGCGATTGGTGATGATTTTAAGGGTATAAATGAACTGCTTTTAGATATTATAAAGGGTAACACCGATGAAACTGCCTTTGAATGGCTTTTAAAGGCAAGTTCAGCAGGCGAAATCAGTAAACTGGGGCAGGGTTTTGTAATGCTTCCCCGTAAAACAGGAAAGTCTATTTTACATCTTTCAGAAATACAAAAAAACCAACTGGAAGAAGCGAACCTAAATTATATTGCTGATTGGAGTATCGACCGTTTGGCCAGAGTTTGGTTGCTGAGCGTTCACAGTTTGGCTGATGCCGAAAAGTCTCATCCTGTTATCGAGCATTTATTTTTATCGGCTGAGGTAAATGAAGCTGTAGCCTTGTATTCTGCATTGCCATTTTTAGCTGCGCCTGAAAGCTGGATTAAACGATGTTCTGAAGGCATCAGAAGTAACATTGGCTCTGTGTTGGAGGCAATTATGGAGCATAACCCTTATCCTTCCAAACACCTTAACGAAGCAGCCTGGAATCAACTGGTTTTAAAGGCCTTTTTTACCGAAAAAGATATCAATAAAATAAACGGATTGGATGATCGTGCAAACGAGCAGCTGGCTTTAACATTGAGCGATTACGCCCGCGAACGTTATGCCGCAGGGCGACAAATAAATCCGCAGTTATGGCGTTTGGCAGGCCCGTTTTTAAACGAACAAATTTTTGAGGCAATTAAAATTGGTTTAAACAATCAGGATAAAGACGAACATAAAGCAATTGCGCTTGCCATTTCCAAGTCTGATTATGAGCCGGCAAAAGAATATATCAGTCAAATTCCTGAACTTAGTCAGTTTAATAGATAGGCTTAAGCATTCGACTACAAATTAAATTTTATAAAATGTGTTGCAGCAATTCAATAGAAAGAGATAAGGCCACGATGGGCGAACCTGAAGCGTTTGACATCAGTGCCGTTAAGGGAATGAAGTTTTTTGATCCGCATGTTCACATGACTTCCCGCACAACAGACGATTACCAGGCTATGGCCGATGCAGGTATTGTTGCCTTAATTGAGCCGGCATTCTGGTTGGGGCAGCCGCGTACAGGTTTAGATAGTTTCAGGGATTATTACAGCAGCCTTATCGGTTGGGAGCGATTCCGTTCTTCGCAGTTCGGAATTAAACATTATTGCACCATTGGCTTAAACTCCCGTGAGGCAAATAACGAAGCACTTGCCGAGCAGGTGATGGAAATTTTGCCTCTGTTTATTTACAAGGAAGGCGTAGTTGGCATCGGTGAAATCGGTTTTGACGACCAAACTGCCGCTGAAGAAAAATATTATCGCCTGCAACTGGAACTTGCAAAAGAAGCCGGGCTACCTGTTCAAATTCATACACCGCACCGGGATAAGAAGAAAGGTACGCAACGTAGTATGGATATTGCGTTGGAGCATGGTTTAGATCCGTACCAAATTATTATCGACCATAACAATGAGGAAACCGTAAAGGAAGTTTTAGACCGAGGTTTTTTTGCTGCTTTTACCATTTATCCTTTTACCAAAATGGGTAACGAACGAATGGTTGAGATAGTGAAACAATACGGTTCAGAGCGAATAATGGTAAATTCTGCTGCCGATTGGGGCATCAGCGATCCATTGGCGGTGCCTAAAACCGCGGCTTTGATGAAGCTTAAAGGAATTAGCGATGCAGATATTGAATTAGTTACTTATCGCAATGCGATTACAGCTTTCGCTCAAAGCGGGCAAATAGACGAAGCTGATTTTACGGCTCCGAAAAATATAGATCAAACAGAGAAATTTGAAGGCAACACCATTTTACGCGGCGGCCAACAACCACGCACAGATAAATCTTCAATTATAATCAGCTAAACAGAATTGGGAAAATTATTCGCTTACTTGCGCATTATGCGCCCTGCAAATATTGTAACTTCTGTCGCAGATATTCTTGCAGGAATTGCCATTTCAGGTGTGCTGGTTGGTACTGCAACAACATCTTGGTTCGCTATAAGTTGTATTTGCCTTTCTACGGCTTGCTTGTATGGTGGAGGAATTGTTTTTAACGATGTATTTGATGCCGAACTTGATAAAATTGAAAGACCTGAGCGTGCCATTCCGAGTGGACTAATCAGCTTAACAAATGCCACTGTTTTAGGAACCCTTTTGCTGATTTCGGGTGTTGCACTTGCATCACTAACGAGCTTAACTTCCGGTTTGCTTGCCTTCGGTGTAAGTTGCTTTGCACTATTGTACAACAAAGTGGGTAAGCATCATCCGTTCTTCGGTCCGCTGAGCATGGGTATTTGCCGTGGTTTAAACTTATTACTTGGGATAAGTATTGTACCACAGATGCTTCAACAACACTATCTTTTGGCTATAATTCCGGTGGTCTATATATTTTCGATAACCATGACGAGCCGTGGCGAAGTACATGGCGGCAACACAAAAAATCTTTATGTAGCTGCAAGTTTATATGCGATTGTTATTGGCGTCATAGCATGGTTTGCTTTCTTAAACGATCGTTTGCTTTGGTCGCTGCTTTTTCTTTTACCTTTCGGATGGATGATTTTCAAACCTTTATCCAAGGCAATTAAAAACCCCATTGGTAAAAATATTGGTGGAGCAGTAAAAGCCGGCGTTATATCTTTAATTTTAATGGATGCGGCTTGGGCTGTAACTTTTGATGAACTGGTTTTAGCGTTTATCATTGCGGCGCTTCTTCCATTATCTATGTGGCTCTCAAAATTATTCGCAGTCACCTGATTTATTAATTTATCAAAAAGATTATCCAATTTATATGGAACATTTACAACAATCCTTTACCGTCCAATACAATTTTAACGTCTTTTTTACCTCTGCTCTTTTTTCAGTTGAAAACGATTTGTTCGGCAACTTTCTCGCAGGATTAAATCCGGCGAAAGCCGTAAAAAAGATTCTTTTTATTATAGATGAAGGTGTTGCAAATGCGCACCCCGACTTAAATCAAAACATAAAAAAATACTTTAATAAATATAGCCATACACAATTGGTAGATGATATTTTGGTTATCCCGGGAGGTGAAATTGTAAAAAATGAAACCAAATATTTTGATCAGGTTTTAGAGGCAGTGAACACGTACGGTATTGATCGTCACTCCTTTATCGCTGCAATTGGTGGCGGCGCTTTGTTGGATATGGTTGGCTATGCGGCCAACGTTTCGCATCGTGGCATTAAGCATATTCGCATCCCAACCACGGTGCTGTCTCAAAATGATTCGGGTGTGGGCGTTAAAAACGGCATCAACTATTTCAATAAAAAAAATTTTTTAGGTACGTTTTCACCACCTGTCGGGGTTTTTAATGATGAATTGTTTTTAAGCACTTTATCAGATCGCGATTGGCGTTCGGGAATTGCGGAAGCCATAAAAGTGGCTCTGATTAAAGATAGTGAGTTTTTCGAATGGCTGGAAGCAAATGCAGAAGCGATGGCGGACCGAGATCTGAAAGCCATGAATTATCAGATATGGAAATGCGCAAAACTGCACATGGAGCACATCAGAAGCGGCGATCCGTTCGAAAGCGGATCTGCCCGTCCGTTAGATTTTGGACATTGGAGTGCTCATAAACTCGAATACCTTACTGATTTCGAAATCAGACATGGTGAAGCCGTTGCAATGGGTATTGCTTTGGATACGGTTTACTCTCAATTATCTGGCAGGATCAGTTTTGATGATTCTCAAAGAGTAATCAACTTAATTCAAACACTCGGCTTCGAGCTTACCCACCCGTTATTACAGGTAACAGCGGGCGACAGCTCAATTTTAAAGGGTTTGGAAGAATTTAGAGAGCATTTGGGCGGCGAATTGACCATTACTTTGTTAACAGGAATTGGCACTGGCGAAGAAGTTCATGAAATGGATGCTGCGCTATTGAAACAAGCCACCGAAATATTAAATCATCGGGCGAAACTTCAATCTGCAATTTAACTTCTATGGAAATTAATTCGGCACACCTTACTTTCTGTACAAACATTTATGCCGGCGAAAGCTGGCTGGCACATTTTGCTGTTTTAAAGGATAGTTTTCCGGTTTTGAAGTCTCGCCTATCGCCAAACAAACCTATGGGCATTGGCCTTCGTTTATCAAATTTGGCAAGCATAGAACTGTTGGCAAGTAATCATTTACAAGATTTTAAAAAATGGCTCGGCGATGTTGATGGCTATGTTTTTACCATGAACGGTTTTCCTTACGGCGGCTTTCACCACACTATAGTAAAAGATCAGGTTCATGCACCCGACTGGACAACCCGCGATCGAGTTGATTATACAATTCGCTTGTTTAACATTCTTGCCGAATTACTGCCCGAAGGTATGGACGGAGGCATTTCTACATCTCCGTTAAGTTATAAACCTTGGTTTTCTACATTGAATGAGCGTGATATCGCCAAAGCTACTGCCACAGAAAATATTTTAAAAGTTGCTAAAGAACTCAAAGCGATAAAAGAACGAACAGGAAAAATTCTTCACCTTGATATAGAACCGGAGCCTGACGGCTTTTTAGAATCCGGTCCTGAATTTATCGATTGGTATGAAACTGTTTTACTCGGTGCCGAACAAAACGAGCTTACAGAAGCAGAGATAAAAAAACACATCACGCTGTGTTATGATGTTTGCCATTTCGCCATTGGCTACGAACCCCATACTGAAATTATTGACCAGTTAAAAAACAAAGGTATTTTAGTTGGGAAAATTCAAATCAGTGCGGCTTTAAAAGCTGAATTACCGGTTGCGGTTTCAGATAGAAATGCCACAATTAACCAGCTTGCCCGTTTTGATGAGCCGACGTATTTACATCAGGTAATTGCAAAACAAAGTGATGCAAGCTTAATCCGTTATCCTGACCTGTCAAACGCTTTGGCCGATAAAGAAAATATGAATTCGACAGAATGGCGGGCGCACTTTCATGTCCCGATTTTTGTTGAAGATATGGGCTCGATCCAATCTACACAAGCTGATATCAAGGCCGTGTTGGATTATTTTAAAGGCAAGGCTTTCACAAATCACCTTGAAGTCGAAACTTATACATGGGAAGTGCTTCCGGCAGCGTTGAAAGCACCTCTGAATGATTCCATTGTTCGAGAATTACAATGGGTCAAAAACATTTTAGAATCTTAAGTTATGCATAAAACAGTTGTTATTGATGTTGTTGGCTTGTCTTCATCCGTTATTGGCGAGCATACGCCATTTTTAAAAAAGTATATTGCTGAAAAGTACTTTACAAATATTGAACCTTTATTACCTGCGGTAACTACAAGCGCCCAATCAAGCTACCTCACCGGCAAATATCCGTCTGAAAATGGGATTGTAGGCAACGGTTGGTACGACCATGCCGATAGCGAAATTAAATTCTGGAAGCAGTCTAATAAACTTGTGGATGCCGAGAAAATTTGGGACAAGGCTAAAAAGGAAGATCCGTCTTTCACCTGTTCGAACATGTTTTGGTGGTACAATATGTATTCTAATGCAGATTACTCGGTAACACCTCGCCCGAATTACCTTGCTGATGGTCGTAAATTGCCTGACTGTTATTCGCAGCCTGCCGAGCTCCGCGATCATTTACAAGAAAAGTTCGGTCAGTTTCCACTGTTTCAATTTTGGGGCCCCGGTGCCAATATAAAATCAACCAGGTGGATTGCCGATGCAGCCATGGAAACCGAGCAATTGCATAACCCAACACTTACCTTAATTTACCTTCCTCATTTAGATTACTGCCTGCAAAAATTCGGCCCCGATTTAACTAAGATAAGCATAGAGTTAAAGGAGATTGATGGAATTGTACCAAAAGAAAGGTGCCAAAATTATTCTGCTTTCAGAGTATGGCATTGAGCCTGTAAGCAAACCGGTTCATTTAAACAGAATTTTCAGGGAAAACGGTTTAATCGGAATAAGAAAAGAACGAGGTTTAGAGCTACTTGATGCGGGTGCTTCGAAAGCTTTCGCAGTAGCCGACCATCAGATTGCGCATGTTTACGTAAATGATAAAAGCGTAATCGAGCAAGTCAAAACCCTGCTTAAAAATGCAGCTGGTGTAGATTTAGTTTTGGATAAAAATGAACAGGAAGCATACAATATAAACCACGATCGTTCGGGCGATTTTGTTGTTACTGCTAAAGAAAATAGTTGGTTTACCTATTACTTTTGGCTCGATGTTGCAGTGGCTCCGGATTATGCAAGATGTGTTGATATTCATAAAAAACCCGGATACGACCCTGTCGAAATGTTCATGTCTTCGAAGCTTCGTGCCGGTTACAAATTGCTTAGAAAGAAAGCGGGATTTAGATATGTGATGGATGTAATTCCTCTTGATGCAACGTTAGTAAAAGGTTCGCACGGAAGAATCGGCGTGCCCGATACATTTAAACCAGTGTTGATAACGGATAAACAAATAGAAAAAAAACTGCATGCACCGGATGTTTACGATGTAATTTGGGATGCATTAACAAAATGATAAAGGCATAAAATGAGTGCTTGTCTGTTTGCATTATTAGCTCAGACAAGCACATTAGCATGTTACGCCTGGTGTCCGAAGTTAATCATCCAGCAGATGCCATATTTGTCTTTAAAACTCCCGAAATAATCTCCCCAAAACTGATCTTCCAAAGGCATTTCTACTAGCCCGCCTGAGGAAAGGCCATTGAATAGTTTTTCAGCTTCGGTGCGGCTGTCTGGACTTACACTGATATACATGTTGTTGCCATTGGTTAGTACAATTCCGGAAGAAGGCGCACAATCTGAACCCATTAACACCAAATTCTCGTTAATTGGAAAAGAGATATGCATTAGTAAATTTCTCTCGCTTTCAGGAAGGTTCTCTGAGCCAGGTGTATCGCCCATTCTCATCACAATACTAAATTCACCACCAAAAATTGACTTGTAAAAATTGAATGCTTCTTCGGCTTTGCCGGAGAAGTTTAAATATGGGTGCATTTTAATCATAGCCTTCTTTTGTTTAAACGAAGCTACTGAACCTTAAAGTAATAAAAGGGTGTATTTGAGACATTTTTGGGGTAATCAGGCAATCGCGAAGCTTAATTAAAAGCATTCAACTTCCCAGCAACGTTCCCAGCTTTTACCGCCATCCAGTTTAACAATACCCTCCTTATGTGCTAAATTTTGATTGTGGCTTAAACCATCTGCAACACCGCACCAAGGCTCCAAACATACAAAAGGAGCATCTTTTGCAGCCCAAATTCCAAAAAATGGAAAATCATCGAAATGGAAATGTAAACCAAAGTCGTTCTTTGTGTTTAATAAACTTATACAATTGCTTTGCAGGGTTTTAAATACAAGCGCATCGTTGTAGAACAGACTGTGTTTTAAATTTAATTTGTGACCGTTTAGTTCCAAAGTTTCAGTCTCATTGGCAACTAAACCATTTTCAAGTTTCCAAAAAGTCAGCCTCTCATCATCATTAAAAGCAAGGTAATAATCTTCATATGTTGTATCGGGCGTGTTCGGAACCGCAAAGGCAGGATGAGCGCCTAAAGAGAAAAACATCTTCTTCGACGCCTTATTAGTCACTGTATACTTAACACTCAACTTACGTTCAATAATTTGGTAAGTAAGCTTTAACTCGAAAGGGAAAGGAAAAAGCTTTAAAGTTTCTTCGCTATCTTTAAGGGTAAAAATAGCTTCGGTATTGTTAACTTTTTCTACTGCAAACTCATTATCGCGAGCAAAGCCATGCCTTGGTAGATGGTATGTTTTATCTTTGTAGGTATAGCTATTGTTTTGTAACGAGCCCACAATCGGAAATAAAACCGGGCTCCGTTTCCCCCAAAAGGTTGCATCGCCATTCCATAAATATTCAATTTCAGTTTCTTTACTAAATAAGGCTTGAAGTTCGGCGCCTTTTGTGGCTATTTCAACTTTTAAAAAGTCGTTTTCGAGTATCGTCATTGCGTTTAAAAGTAACAAATTTGATTAAAATTCGGCTTCTTTTTTAAAAAATAGAAAAATGTATTTTGCTGTAGATGGTTATTAAAAAATATAGAGCCGTATTTGATTGCTGATTTGTTTTATTTAAGTTTGATTGTCATCTCCGAAATTGATTTAAACCTTTAAAAATTAACAAATGGCAATTAAAATTTTGAGTGCTGTTTTAATTCTTGTAGCGCTTTACATGGGATTAAAACAAGGCTGGGCAATGACTTCGGGCAAACCAGAAATGACGGAAATGTTTAACAAATGGGGAATCGGGAAAACAGGTTTAACGGTAATTGGGGTTTTTACCATGCTCGGTGCCGTTTTGGTTTTAATTCCTCAAACGTTTTTATGGGGTAACTTTATTACTGCTGCAGGCATTCTCCTGATGATCTGTTTGCACTTAAACGAGACGACGGCCAGTTCTGCAGAACGTTTAAAAGGCGTAGCAATAGAACTCCCTTTTTTATTACTTTCTTTGGTTATAATTTATCTGCAACATCCGTTATCCAAACAATTAAGCTGATGAAAAAGCTCATTTTGTTTTGCTCACTGTTGCTGTTTAGTCAGGTTAATTTCGCTCAAAATAAATCACAAAAAAATATGGCTATCGATTTAAGTAAACTTACAAACGCGAAGGTTAGAGCCGCAATTGATGCCTTACAGAAAGGCGACAGTAAAGCCTGGTTTCCGTTATTTGCTCAGGATGTAACTTTATATGATGACGGAAACCAAATGCAGTTTAATAACTTTTTTAAAAAGGCACTGGGCCATGAAAGGTTTACCAGCATTGATAAAGTAGAAAATAACGGACTCGATGTTTACGGCAATTTCCACTCAGACCAATGGGGCGATTTTAAAACTTACTTTAAGTTCACCATCAACAAAGAAGGTAAAATAAGCCGATTAGATATTGGCCAAGGCCATTAAATTTCAGTTCACAATGTATAACTCAATTGTGAACTGAAAATTCTTATTTCTAACCTTTTTCTTCCCAAATGCAGGCAATATTTATAATGGTTTGTACTGCTTTTTCCATATCCTGAACGCTTACCCATTCTTGCTTACTGTGGAAAGCGTGTTCGCCTGCAAAAATATTTGGACATGGTAAGCCCATAAAAGATAATCTGGAACCATCAGTTCCGCCGCGGATGCTTTGTTGTTTTGCTTTTACGCCTGTTCGTTGTATAGCTTCAACACCGTAAGCTACAACTTTCGGGTAGCGATCCAAAACCTGTTTCATGTTTCTATATTGAGCTTTTATCTCTAAGTTATAAGTTGAATTTGGATAATCTTTCATCACTTTTTCAACCGTTTCTTTCAGCAGATTTTCATGTTCATTTAGCTTTTCGTCTGTAAAATCACGAATAATAAATTGGGCCTCTGCTTGTTCAACTTGTCCTTTTATCCCAACGGGATGAATAAAGCCTTCTTTGCCCGAAGTTGTTTCCGGTGTTAATTTATCTTTTGGCAAAGATGTTAAAACCTCAGACAAGATTTTAATTGCGCTCTCCATTTTGCCCTTTGCAAAACCCGGGTGGGTACTTACGCCATTAATTGTTAACGTTGCGCCATCTGCAGAGAAGGTTTCATCCTCAATCGAGCCTAAAGTTTCGCCATCTATTGTGTATGCAAAATCTGCCGCTAATTTCTTTAAATCAGCTTTGTCTACACCTCTTCCGATTTCTTCATCGGGTGTAAAAAGAATTTTAATAACACCATGCTTTACTTCGGGGTTTTTTATCAAGAAAGTAGCTGCTTCCATAATTTCCGCTACGCCGGCCTTATTATCTGCACCCAATAAAGTGGTTCCGCTTGCCGTAATTATATCGTTCCCAATCTGAAACTGTAAATCTTTATGATCTGCTTTTCTTATAATTATCGATTCATCATCAGGTAAAACCAAATCTTCGCCTTGATAATTTTCGTGAATGATTGGTTTTACATTTTCACCACTGCAATCGGGTGAGGTATCCATGTGCGAACAAAAACAAATTACAGGAATGTCTTTATCAGTGGTTGCAGGAATTGTTGCATAAACATAACCGTTTCCATCCATATGAGCATCTGTTAAGCCGATTTCTAACAGGTCATTAACAAGCGCAAACCCAAGATTTTTCTGCTTTTCAGTAGAGGGACATGAAGTAGAATCAGGATCACTTTGTGTATCAATTTTAGCATATTTGATAAATCTGTTTTCCAGAGATTTGTTAAAGTTTTGGTACATCATCATAATTCCAAAGGTAAAAGTTATGGATATTCAATAAACATATTATTTTTGTAAAAAAACAACATGAATTTTAACCCCCTGAAAATTACGTCCCTAACCATTTTCCTGTTATGCTCAGCGCTATTTTCAAATGCTCAATCCAACTATTTTAAGTGGTCTTATGGTTTTGGTGCGGGAGCGAATTTTTCGAAAACGGATGTTGTAGACGGTAACTGGGGTTATACAATTTCGGGCGTTGTAGATCATCATTTTACACCTTTTGTAACCGGCGGTTTGGAAGCCCAATACGGTATGGTACAGGGTGGAGACATAGCCACAGATCCACATAACAGGCAGTTTGTTAATAAATACATGGGCATTAATGCAAATTTTAAACTTGCACTCGGGGAACTCATCAACTATAATAAAACGAATTTTTTATACAACATTAAAGGCTTATATGCAGGTATTGGTTTCGGTGCAATTAAAAATAATATAACCGATATTGTAAGGTATAAACCAAGTTGGGCGGCATACGATCCGGGTTACGGCCCTTTTCCGGGCGAAGACAAGAGCATAAGCCTTTGGGTGCCGGTTAATTTGGGAGTTAATTTTTATTTTAACGATGGCTGGGGCTATGTTCGTTATGTACTTAACTTCAATGCACAAGGTAACTTCACCTTCGGCGAAGGTTTGGACGGCTACAATGATCCCTCTACAAAATTTAAAAATTACGATCCTGATACCTACAACGTTTACAGCGTAGGCTTTAAATATTATTTTGGTAACATTAAGGTTTACCGCAAAACACTTTAATCATTCTTCAAACTTTATTCATAACATGAGAAAAATCTTTATGATTTTGCTGTTATTCAGCGATTTGTTAGCTGCAGCACAACAAACTCCATATGAAAAAAGCGGTAAAAAAGAAACGACCACTTACGATAATGCGATTTCATACTATGAAAATTTAGCGAAGAAATATCCTCAATCCAAGCTATTTACTTATGGTAATACCGATTTTGGTAAACCGCTTCACTTGCTCGTTTTATCTAAAAACAAAGTTTTTGACCCTGCTCAAATCAGAACGAATAATAAAAGAATTTTCCTGATTAATAATGGCATTCATCCGGGAGAACCTGAAGGTATCGATGCGTCGATGATGCTTGCAAGAGATTTACTCAAAGACAATAAACTGCCTGAGGATGTTGTAATTTGCATCATCCCGCTTTATAATATCGGCGGAAGCTTTAACAGAAGCGGCACGTCTAGAGCGAATCAAAACGGGCCAGTGGCGTATGGATTCAGAGGAAACAGCAAGAACCTCGATTTAAACAGAGATTTTATAAAAACTGACTCTAAGAATTCTGCAGCTTTTCAATTGATTTTCAATACCTGGCAGCCCGAAGTTTTTGTAGATACTCATACCAGCAACGGTGCCGATTATCAATACGTAATGACGCTGATTCCAACGCAGAAGGATAAGTTAAATTCCATCCTTTCAGGATATTTAACCAAGACTTTAGTGCCCGATTTATATCAGAAAATGGCAGCCAAAGGTTATCCGATGATTCCATATGTAAACTCAATCGGGCAAACCCCCGAAACAGGTATCACAGGTTTTATAGAATCGCCGCGATATTCTACCGGCTATACAACTTTACATAACACAATCGGTTTTATGCCCGAAACGCATATGTTGAAGTCGTTCGATTTACGTGTAGATGCAACATATAAGCTTTTGCAAAGCTACATTGATGTTATACAGCGTGACTGGAAAATTATCGGTGAAAACAAGCGCAAGGCGGATGAATTTGTTGCTGCTCAAAAAGAATTTCCGATGGAATGGAAATTGAATAAAGATTTAACAGACAGTATTCCATTTAAGGGCTTCGAAGCAGGTAAAAAGCCGAGTGCGATTAGCGGGGCGGACCGGCTTTATTACGACAGAACAAAGCCTTTTACCAGGCAAATTGCAGCGTGGAATAAATTTGAGCCATCTGTTAGTATACAAAAACCCGTGGCCTATATCATTCCTAAAGCCTGGGATAAAGTTATTACGCTACTAAAACTAAATAATGTAAAGGTTGAGCAACTTAAGCGTGATGTAAAACTAAGCGTTCAAAGTTACTACATCAGCGATTTTAAAACAGGCACAAGGCCGTATGAAGGCCATTATCTGCATACGGCAACAAAAGTAAGCCCTATAGAACAGACCTTGCAATATTACACTGGCGATTATGTTGTATATGTAAACCAGGCAACAAACCGTTATATTGTTGAAACGCTGGAACCTCAGGCAACTGATTCTTTCTTCAATTGGAACTTCTTCGATTCCATTTTGGATATGAAAGAACATTATTCTGCTTACGTTTTTGAAGATACCGCAGCAGAATTGTTAAAAGTTAATCCTGAATTAAAAGCTAAATTAGAGGCGAAAAAAGCAGCGGATACCGCGTTTGCGAAAAGTGGTTCTGCACAATTGGAGTTTGTTTATAAAAATTCTGATTACTACGAAAAAACTAATAACCGTTACCCAATATCGCGTTTAATTTCAAACGTGAAACTTGATTTAAAATAACAAAATGGAATACTTTAATATAGCACCTGTTGCTTCAATAATCTTCGTTTTCACAATTATTACCAGTCTTTATGCATTTTACGATAACAGCGTTTATGGTAAGTTTATGTTGCATCCGTACAGTGTATCTAAAGGGCAAAATGTTTATACATTAATTACCAGCGGACTTATCCACGCAGATTGGATGCACCTGTTTTTTAACATGTTTACTTTTGTAGCATTCGCGTTTACCCTCGAGCGGTTAATGGGCAGCTGGCAATTTGGATTGCTTTACTTTTTAGGCTTGGTTTTAAGCGACATACCCACTGTTTTTAAGCACAAGGATAATTTTCATTACAACAGTTTAGGTGCCTCGGGAGCTATAAGTGCAGTTCTTTTCAGCTACATATTGTTTAACCCAATGTCGAAAATTTTTATCATGTTTATTCCCATTGGGATACCGGCAGTTGTTTTTGGTATTTTGTATTTGATCTATTGCGCATACGCATCGAAAAATTCGAGGGATGGCATAAACCACGATGCGCATTTTTATGGTGCCTTAACCGGTTTGATTTTCACAATTATATTCGTTCCTGGAATTATTCAGA
>Ga0308164_10001403_pt1 | contig 28504 bp, 29 predicted proteins | sample PhyTR2_FD_201031 | JGI IMG/M metagenome (GOLD analysis project Ga0308164, IMG submission 201031) | Phyllosphere microbial communities from UC Gill Tract Community Farm, Albany, California, United States - DLSLT.R2 | ecosystem: Host-associated > Plants > Phyllosphere > Unclassified | place: USA... | reverse complement strand
CACAAAACCGTCTGACCAGCACCATCTCCAACCTGCAGAACATCAACGAAAACGCCAGTGCTGCACTGGGTCGTATCCAGGATACCGACTTCGCTGCTGAAACTGCACAGCTGACCAAGCAACAGACCCTGCAACAGGCTTCCACCTCTGTTCTGGCTCAGGCTAACCAGCTGCCATCCGCAGTACTGAAACTGCTTCAGTAATAGCGGCGTGAGTTTTAGCGGGGGAGTACTTAACAGTGCTCTCTCGCTTTTTTACTTTCTGAGGTAATGGTCATGGATATGAGTGTGAAGTTGAACGTGACTTATCCGGCCGTTCTACCGGTGAGTCAGGCCCCTGTGCCGGATGCGTCGGTTGACAAGCCTGCTGATAAGGCGCCCGTCGAGCGCGTTGCCGCAACGGCCGAAAGTAAAGGCTCCGGTCTGCACAAGGATGATTCCAAGGACGATGCCAAAGTCAAGGCAGCCGCTGAGGACATCCAGAAGTTCTTTCACGAGGTAAAGCGCAATCTCGAGTTTTCGATTGACGAAGATTCTGGCAAAGTCATTGTCAAGGTCATTGCCAGCGACTCGGGTGAAGTGGTAAGACAGATTCCTAATGCAGAAATCCTGAAGCTGGCCGATAGCCTGAGTGATGCGAACAGTTTGTTGTTTCGCGCCAAGGCTTGAACACCGGTACGGTATTTGTTGCAGGTTGCCCGGTGCTTTGAAAGCGCAGGAAAGCCGGCGGCATTCTTGAAGGGAGAAGTAACATGGCAAGTCCAATTTCAGCTTCAACAGGCTTGGGTTCGGGCCTGGCGATCGGCAATATCGTGACGGTTCTTGTCGACGCCGAGAAGACGCCCAAGCAAAACCAGATCGACAAGCAAAGTGCCTCAACGACTGCATCGCTGTCGGGTGTCAGTCAGTTGACGTCTGCACTGGCTGCGTTCCAGAAAACACTGGACACCCTTGCCAGTTCCACCACGCCTGCCTTTCAGGGCTTTGCTGCTACGTCTTCCAATGAAGCGGTGGTCAAGGCCACAGCGGGCAACACGGCAGTCAACGGCACCTACGCGATCAACATTAGCCAGCTGGCAACGCCTTCGAAGGTGGCTACCGCCGCGCTGAGCTCGACGCAGGCGAGTGCTATTCCGAGTGGTACTCTGAAAATCACTCAAAATGGCACTGATTACAACGTGGCGATCGACAAGACCTCGACGCTGCAGGAAGTGCGCGACAAGGTCAACTCGACGCTGCAGGGTAAAGGCATCACTGCCAACATTATCAACGACAACAACGGTTCCAGGCTGGTGTTCAGTTCGACGACCACCGGCAAGGGCAGTGACATTTCGGTGACGGGGTCTTCCGGCCAGGAAGCACTTAACATTGATGGCACCAAGTTGATGAGTGCCTCGGGTACTGGCGCCGGTGCGATTACCGATGTCGCCAAGGACGCTGCATTCACGGTCGATGGCTTGAGTCTGACCAGCAAGACCAATACCGTGAGCACGGCGATTTCCGGTCTGACATTCGAGCTGGTCGCGCCCAGCGCTTCTGCTGATCCTTCGGCATCGACCAAGGTCACGGTAGCCACTAATACCGATGGTCTGAAAACGTCATTGCAGTCGTTCGTCGACTCCTACAACACACTGGTTTCTCTGGTGTCTTCGTTGACCAAGGGCACTGTCGACAGTCAGGGTAAATACACGGCCGCCGCGTTGACCGGCGATTCCACGCCGCGTGCGCTGCTGGCAACGATACGTGACCAGATTGCCACGGCTACGTCGAATGCCGGCTTGAGTTCCCTGTCGCAGTTGGGGATCAAGACTCAGCAGGCTGACGGTAAGTTGTCGTTGAATGCGGCCGACCTGACCACAGCGCTGAGCGACAAGAAGCTGGGCAGCCAGATACAGGCGATGTTCACCGGTACGACCGCTGCTGACGGCACGAGCTCGGGTGGCTTGATCGCACGCATGAACAAAGCGCTTGAGCCTTACACGAAGGCTGACGGCGTTCTTGCTGGCAAGGCCACCATCCTCAATAAGGTGCAGACGCGACTGGCCAATGATCAGGAGGCGCTTAACCGTCGTATTACGACGTTGACGGCAACCCTCACGAAGAAGTACAACGCAATGGACCTGATCGTCGGGCAGCTAAAAGCGACTGCTTCAAGCATTACGTCGATTTTTGACGCGATGAACGCCCAGAAAAACGCCTCGTAAATAACGAGTGCAGAAGTGCCAAGAACCCGACCCTGTGTCGGGTTCTTGCTTTTAGGCTAAAGTTTCCGGGCACTGCGTCGATAGCTTGAGTATCAGTATTCTGGATTTGTTACGAGGCCCATTATGAATCCGATGTTAGCGTTGCGGCAGTATCAGAAAATCGGCGCCCAGGCTCAGACCTCGGAAGCAAGCCCTCATCGTCTGGTCCAGATGTTGATGGAGGGTGGGCTTGACCGCATCGCTCAGGCCAAGGGCGCTATGGCGCGCAAGGATATCGCCAGCAAGGGCGTGCTCATCGGCAAGGCCATCGACATCGTGGGCGGTCTGCGTGAGGGACTGGATCTGGAAAGCTCGCCCGGCGGTGCGCTGGCCAGGCAGGACAGCCTCTATCACTACATGATGACGCGTCTGGCGGAAGCCAACGCCCGTAATGATCAGAAGATACTCGATGAAGTCGCTGGCCTGTTGATCACCGTCAAGGAAGGCTGGGACGCTATCGGCACCCTGCAATAATCTGCTGGCCTGAGGAGAACAATAATGAGTGCTGCGCTCAAGCGTATCGAAGAAACCCGCGAAGCCTTGGTAGGCGCGCTGGCAGATCGTGACTGGGAGGCTATCGTCAAGCTGGACCTGGCATGTCGCGAGTGCGTCGACGCAGTGGTCGGCGAAGCGCCCGACGACGAACCTGCACTGCGCAGCAACCTTGAGGAGTTATTGGGTGTCTACAGGCAACTGATTGATGTTGCAACCGGCGAGCGTCAAGCGGTTGTCGAAGAAATGACTCAAATCCAGAATGCGAAGAGCGCGACGAAGGTATACCATCTGTTTGGTTAATGTTTAATTGTCATTTTTATTGTTCGACAAGAATTTCGCCATAAATTTGACTGTGTCCGTTTTTTTGACTTAACTAGTGATGTTTACTATTTTCTGGCGTCTCAAGGTTTATACAGCTGAGAAAGCCAAGCTGCCCCCCCAATCATGGGCATTGAGTTGACTAGGGAAGTTGCTATTGCATGTGGCGTGAAATCAAGATTCTGCTAATCGATGACGATAGCCAGCGCCGCCGGGATCTGGCGGTTATCCTGAATTTTCTTGGCGAAGAAAATCTCTCCTGTTCCACTCAGGACTGGCAGCAGGTAGTCGGCTCTCTGGCGTCTCCACGAGAAGTACTGTGCGTACTTGTCGGTAGCGTAAATGCACCGGGCAGCCTGCAGGGGCTTCTTAAGACCATCGCGGCATGGGATGAGTTCCTTCCTGTGCTGCTGATGAGCGAAAATTCCTCTGTCGAATTGCCCGAGGATTTGCGCAGGCGAGTCCTCTCTGCCCTCGAAATGCCGCCCAGCTACAGCAAGCTGCTCGATTCGCTGCACCGCGCCCAGGTCTATCGCGAGATGTACGACCAGGCCCGCGAGCGCGGCCGTCATCGTGAACCGAACCTGTTCCGCAGTCTGGTAGGTACCAGCCGCGCGATTCAGCACGTGCGGCAGATGATGCAGCAGGTCGCCGACACCGATGCCAGCGTACTGATTCTTGGTGAGTCGGGGACCGGCAAGGAAGTGGTTGCGCGTAATCTGCATTACCACTCCAAGCGTCGTGATGCGCCGTTCGTGCCGGTCAACTGCGGTGCCATTCCGGCCGAACTGCTCGAAAGCGAGCTGTTCGGACATGAGAAGGGCGCGTTTACCGGCGCGATCACCAGCCGTGCCGGCCGTTTCGAGCTGGCCAACGGCGGCACCTTGTTCCTCGACGAGATCGGCGACATGCCGCTGCCGATGCAGGTCAAGCTGCTGCGCGTCTTGCAGGAGCGCACGTTCGAGCGTGTGGGCAGCAACAAGACGCAGAGCATCGATGTGCGCATCATCGCCGCAACGCACAAGAATCTCGAGACAATGATCGAGCTGGGCAGCTTCCGCGAAGACCTTTACTACCGTCTCAATGTGTTCCCGATCGAAATGGCGCCGTTGCGCGAGCGTGTCGAAGACATCCCGCTGCTCATGAACGAATTGATTTCGCGCATGGAGCACGAGAAGCGCGGTTCGATTCGTTTCAACTCCGCCGCCATTATGTCGCTGTGTCGCCATGCCTGGCCGGGCAACGTCCGTGAGCTGGCCAACCTGGTCGAGCGCATGGCGATCATGCATCCGTATGGTGTGATTGGTGTGGCCGAGCTGCCAAAGAAGTTTCGCTATGTCGACGACGAAGACGAGCAGATGGTCGACAGCATGCGCAGCGAGATCGAAGAGCGTGTGGCGATCAACAGCAATACGCCGAATTTCGCCTCTGGCGCGATGCTGCCGCCTGAAGGGCTCGATCTGAAAGACTACCTCGGTGGTCTTGAGCAGGGCCTGATTCAGCAGGCACTCGACGATGCCAACGGTATCGTTGCCCGCGCTGCGGAGCGCTTGCGTATTCGTCGTACCACGCTGGTCGAGAAGATGCGCAAGTACGGTATGAGTCGTCGTGAGGGCGATGAACAGGCAGATGATTGACGCCGGTTTTTTGTGCCAAAAACCAAGCCCCTGATTTTTCAGGGGTTTTTTTTAGGCACGGGGATTGCTAAGTCTCTCTTAACACACCGTTTACTGACGGTTCGCCACGAGAGAGATGAATCATGTCCCAGGCCGCCCAACTGACTTCCGCCCTATCTGTTCAGGCTCAGTACTCTCCGGAGCTGGAAAGTCGTCAGGGGCTTGAGCAGGCATTCTCGCTGTTCAATCAAATGTCGGCGCAACTGACCAATTCCTACGGCGTGCTTGAAGCGCGTGTTACCGAACTCAAGGGCGAACTGGCGCATGCCGGCGCCCAGCGTCTTCAGGAACTGGCGGAAAAAGAACGCCTGGCCAACCGCCTGCAGAATCTGCTTGATCTGTTGCCTGGTGGCGTCATCGTTATTGATGGCATGGGCGTCGTGCGAGAGGCCAATCCGGCGGCCATCGATCTGCTCGGGCAGCCGCTGCTGGGCATGCTCTGGCGTCATGTGATCAGCCGCTGCTTTGCACCCCGTGAGGACGATGGTCACGAAGTCTCGCTCAAGGACGGTCGCAGGCTCTCTATTGCCACGCGTTCGCTGGATGCCGAGCCGGGGCAGCTGGTATTGATCAATGACCTGACCGAAACCCGTCATCTTCAGGAGCAGCTGGCCCGTCACGAGCGCCTGTCGTCACTGGGGCGTATGGTCGCTTCTCTGGCGCATCAGATTCGTACACCGTTGTCCGCTGCGATGATTTACGCCAGCCACTTGACCGAGCGGGAACTGCCGGTGGAAACCCAGCAGCGTTTCGCCGCGCGGCTCAAGGATCGTTTGCATGAGCTGGAGCATCAGGTTCGCGACATGCTGGTATTCGCCCGGGGCGAGCTGCCGCTGACGGATCGGCTGACCCCCGGAGCTCTGTTTCAGGCGCTGCAAAATGCTGCTGCGACGCATGTTCAGGGCTTAGCGGTGCGCTGGCAGTGCGACAGCATCGATGGCGAGCTGCTGTGCAATCGCGACACATTGGTCGGCGCTCTGCTCAATCTGATTGAAAACGCCGTCCAGGCAAGCGCTGGCCGGACGCTGTTGAAAGTTCACGCCTACAGTCGCGGCAATGAGCTGCGGATCTGCTTCAGCGATAACGGCAGCGGCATTGACAAGGCTGGGCTGGCGCGCATCGGTGAGCCATTCTTTACGACCAAGACCACCGGCACAGGGCTTGGTCTGGCTGTGGTGACGGCGGTGTCGCGTGCGCATCAGGGACGCGTGCATTATTTGTCGCGGGTCGGCCGTGGTACCTGCGCCATTATCAGTCTGCCGTTGATCCCGGCTTCCAGTTCGACAGGTACTAACTGATGCCGATCAATGTGCTGCTGGTCGAGGATGATCTTTCGCTCCGGGAAGCGCTTGGGGAAACCCTCGAGCTGGCCGGTTATGACTATCAGGCGGTCGGTTCTGCCGAAGAGGCGCTAGTGGCCGCCGACGCACAGCCCTTCAGCCTGGTGATCAGTGACGTCAACATGCCGGGCATGGACGGGCACCAATTGCTGAGTCTGTTACGCAGCCGGCATCCGCAATTGCCAGTGCTCTTGATGACTGCGCACGGCGCAGTCGAGCGCGCGGTCGACGCCATGCGCCAGGGTGCTGCGGATTACCTGGTCAAACCCTTCGAGCCCAAGGCGCTGATCGCACTGGTTGCGCGGCATGCACTGGGTCGTCTGGAGCCTGCCGAGCGCGACGGGCCGATTGCCGTGGAGCCCGCCAGCATCCAGTTGCTGAACCTGGCCAGTCGCGTGGCGAAAAGCGACTCCACCGTATTGATCTCCGGCGAGTCCGGTACTGGTAAAGAGGTTTTGGCGCGTTTCATTCATCAAAACTCGCCCCGTGCCGATAAGCCTTTTATTGCGATCAATTGTGCAGCGATTCCGGACAACATGCTGGAAGCCACGTTATTCGGCCATGAAAAGGGTTCGTTTACCGGCGCCATTGCGGCGCAGGCCGGCAAGTTCGAGCAGGCTGACGGCGGGACGATCCTGCTGGACGAGATTTCCGAAATGCCGCTGGGGCTGCAAGCCAAATTGCTGCGTGTGTTGCAGGAACGCGAAGTCGAGCGCGTAGGGGCGCGCAAGCCGATCGTTCTGGACATTCGCGTCGTGGCGACCACCAACCGCGATCTGGCGGGCGAAGTGGCGGCGGGGCGCTTTCGTGAGGATCTGTTTTATCGCCTGTCGGTATTTCCACTGGCATGGCAGGCGTTGCGTCAAAGGACTGCCGATATTCTGCCGTTGGCCGAGCGGCTTCTGGCCAAGCACGTCAATAAAATGAAGCACGCGCCGGTTCGTCTTTCTGCAGAAGCGCAGCAGTGTCTGGTGAGCTATCCATGGCCCGGGAATGTGCGGGAACTGGATAACGCAGTACAGCGGGCCTTGATTCTGCAGCAGGGCGGGGTGATTCAGGCGCAGGATTTCTGTCTGTCCGGGCCGGTTACCAGCTTGCCTGTTGCCGCGCCCGTCGAGGCTGCAGCGGCTGTTACCGTCACTACCGTGGCGGAGAATGCAGGGACCGGCGTCAGTCCGGAATCTGCCGGCGCGCTGGGCGATGACCTCAGGCGTCATGAGTTTCAAATGATCATCGACACCCTGCGTTCTGAACGGGGACGTCGCAAGGAGGCTGCGGAACGCCTGGGTATCAGCCCACGTACATTGCGTTACAAGCTGGCGCAGATGCGTGACGCTGGAATGGATGTGGAAGCCTATCTGTTTGCCACATGAAGGAAGCACACTGATTGCCGTTCCCGATCGGCGGTCACTGAATATTTTTGCTGTGATGCAAGTCTGAAATACACCCGACGCCCCGTAAATAAGGGCGATTCGGCGTGATCTCGTGTCAAGTGACATGATGCGCTTATCTGGTGTGGCAAATAGCCGCCATCTAGCTGGCATCGTTGTTGCTATACCTTCTGTACCCGCTGAATCAGTGTCAAAAATTTGCGGGCCTTACGAGAGATATGTCCATGAGCCAAGGTGTTGAATTTAATCGCTTGATGTTGGATATGCGGGCCATGCAGATGGATGCGATGTCTGCGCCCAAGCCCGTGTCCGGTGCGCAGGAAGCCGGTGCCAGCAGCTTCGCTGACATGCTTGGTCAGGCCGTCAACAAGGTCGCGCAGACCCAGCAGGCTTCCAGCCAGTTGGCCAATGCATTCGAAGTCGGCAAGAGCGGCGTGGATCTGACCGACGTCATGATTTCGTCGCAGAAAGCCAGTGTGTCTTTTCAGGCGTTGACCCAGGTACGTAACAAGCTGGTTCAAGCTTACCAAGACATCATGCAGATGCCGGTTTAAGGGACGTACTGAGTCATGGCCGAAGCAGCTGCCGATACCGTTCCTGCAAGAGCGGGCGCTTCCGAAAGAAAACCGTTGTTCGGTATGTCTTTTCTGGAAAATCTTTCCGAAATGACCATGCTGCGGCAGATCGGCCTCATGGTCGGTCTTGCCGCGAGCGTGGCCATCGGCTTTGCCGTGGTGCTCTGGTCCCAACAGCCTGACTATCGTCCGCTTTATGGCAGTCTGGCGGGCATGGACAGCAAGCAGATCATGGACACCCTGACTGCAGCGAACATCAACTACACCGTCGAGCCGAACTCCGGTGCGCTGCTGGTCAAGTCCGATGATGTGCAGCGTGCGCGCATCCAGCTGGCCCAGGCGGGCGTGGTACAGAACGACGCCAACATCGGCTTCGAAATCCTCGATAAGGATCAGGGCCTGGGTACCAGTCAGTTCATGGAAGCCACGCGTTATCGTCGCGGGCTGGAAGGCGAACTGGCGCGTACCATTTCTGCGTTGAACAACGTCAAGGGTGCCCGCGTGCACCTCGCCATTCCGAAAAGCTCGGTGTTTGTCCGTGATGACCGTAAGCCAAGTGCCTCGGTACTGGTCGAGCTATATGCCGGTCGCTCGCTGGAGCCGAGCCAGGTGCTGGCCATTATCAATCTGGTCGCCACCAGCGTTCCCGAATTGAGCAAGTCGCAGATTACCGTCGTTGACCAGAAGGGCACGCTGCTTTCTGATCAGGCGGAAAACTCCGAGCTGACCATGGCTGGCAAGCAGTTTGACTACAGCCGGCGCATGGAAGGCATGCTGACCCAGCGTGTGCAGAACATCCTGCAGCCGATCCTGGGTAATGACCGCTACAAGGCCGAGGTCTCGGCGGTGGTTGATTTCAGCGCTGTCGAATCGACCGCCGAAAGCTTCAACCCTGACCAGCCTGCCTTGCGCAGCGAGCAGTCGGTCAATGAACAACGTTCCAGCAGCTCAAGCTCGGGCGGCGTTCCGGGGGCGCTGAGCAACCAGCCGCCCGGCCCGGCGACGGCTCCGCAGACTGCGGGTGCTGGTGCCGCCGGTGCTGCCGGCCCCATCGCGCCAGGCCAGCCCCTGCTGGATGCCAATGGTCAGCAGATCATGGACCCGGCAACCGGTCAGCCCGCATTGGCGCCATACCCGGCCGACAAGCGCGTGCAGTCGACCAAGAACTTCGAGCTGGACCGTTCGATCAGTCATACCAAGCAGCAGCAGGGTCGTCTGACCCGTCTTTCGGTCGCGGTAGTGGTCGATGACATGGTCAAGACCAACGCGGCCAATGGCGAAGTCAGCCGTGCTCCGTGGAGCGCGGCGGATCTGGCGCGCTTCACGCGGCTGGTACAGGATGCCGTCGGTTTCGATGCCAGCCGCGGTGACAGCGTCAGCGTGATCAACGTGCCGTTCTCCAGCGAACGCGCTGAAGTGCTGCCTGAAGCGTCGTTCTATTCGCAACCCTGGTTCTGGGACATCGTCAAACAGGCTGTTGGCGTGATCTTCATCCTGATTCTGGTGTTCGGTGTGCTGCGCCCGGTGTTGAACAACATCACCAACGGCAAGCGCAAGGAACTGGCAGGTTTCGGTGGCGACGCCGAGCTGGGTGGCATGGGCGGTCTGGACGGCGAATTGTCCAACGATCGCGTAAGCCTGGGAGGCCCGCAGAGCATTCTGCTGCCGAGCCCTACCGAAGGCTATGACGCACAGCTGAATGCAATCAAGAGTTTGGTGGCTGAGGATCCTGGCCGTGTGGCTCAGGTTGTGAAAGAGTGGATCAACACTGATGAATGAACGAGCCATGGTAGCCAAACTCTCCAAAGTTGAAAAAGCGGCTGTACTGTTGCTCTCGCTGGGCGAAACCGATGCGGCGCAGGTGCTCCGGCACATGGGCCCCAAGGAAGTCCAGAAAGTGGGCGTAGCGATGGCGCAGATGCGCAATGTGCATCGCGAGCAGGTCGAAGAGGTCATGAGCGAGTTCGTCGACATCGTTGGCGATCAGACCAGCCTTGGCGTCGGTTCCGACGGCTATATCCGCAAGATGCTGACTCAGGCACTGGGCGAGGACAAGGCCAACGGCCTGATCGACCGGATCCTGCTGGGTGGCAATACCAGCGGTCTGGACAGCCTCAAGTGGATGGAGCCGCGTGCCGTTGCCGACGTGATCCGTTTCGAGCACCCGCAGATTCAGGCCATCGTGGTCGCCTATCTCGACGCCGACCAGGCGGGCGAGGTGCTTGGGCATTTCGATCACAAGGTCCGCCTCGATATCATCCTGCGCGTGTCGTCGCTCAACACCGTACAGCCAGCGGCTCTCAAGGAGCTGAACCAGATTCTCGAGAAGCAGTTCTCCGGCAACGCCAACACGTCGCGTACCACGCTGGGTGGTATCAAGCGTGCGGCCGATATCATGAACTTCCTTGACAGCTCGATCGAAGGTTCACTTATGGATTCGATCCGCGAGGTCGACGAAGACCTGTCGGTGCAGATCGAAGACCTCATGTTCGTCTTCAACAATCTTTCCGATGTGGACGATCGCGGTATCCAGGCGCTGCTGCGCGAAGTATCCTCGGACGTGCTGGTACTGGCCCTCAAGGGCTCGGACGAAGCGATCAAGGAAAAAATCTTCAAGAACATGTCCAAGCGTGCCTCCGAGCTGCTGCGCGACGACCTGGAAGCAAAGGGTCCGGTGCGTGTCAGCGATGTGGAAACCGCCCAGAAAGAAATCCTCACCATCGCGCGTCGTATGGCCGAGGCCGGCGAGATCGTACTCGGTGGCAAGGGTGGCGAGGAAATGATCTAAGGATTCAGCCGACTCATGTCCAGTTCCAATAAAGAATCGGCCAGCGACCTCATTCGCGCCAAGGACGCCGGGTTGCTCGATATCTGGGCGTTGCCCAGCTTCGATCCGCACGTCGAGCCCGAACCTGAACCGGAGCCCGAGCAGCTCGACGAACCGGCCGAGATGGAAGAAGTGCCGCTGGATGAAGTCCAGCCACTGACCCTGGAAGAGCTGGAAAGTATCCGTCAGGAGGCCTGGAACGAAGGCTTTGCCACCGGTGAAAAGGAAGGTTTCCACAGCACTCAACTAAAAGTGCGTCAGGAGGCTGAGGTCGTTCTTGCGGCAAAAGTCGCCAGCCTGGAACAACTGATGAGCAACCTGCTGACACCTATCGCCGAGCAGGACACCCAGATCGAGAAGGCCGTCATTCATCTGGTCGAGCACATCGCGCGCCAGGTGATTCAGCGTGAACTGGTTACCGACTCGGCACAGATTGCCAGCGTCCTGCGCGATGCCCTCAAGCTCTTGCCGATGGGCGCGCAGAACGTGCGAATTTTCATAAACCCTCAGGATTTTCTGCTGGTCAAGGCCATGCGCGAACGTCACGAGGAGTCCTGGAAGATCGTCGAAGATGAAGACCTGCTGCCGGGTGGTTGTCGGATCGAAACCGAACATAGCCGTATCGACGCCAGCGTCGAAACGCGCATCGCCCTGGCAATTTCCAAGATGCACGACCAGTTGCATGAGCAGGTAACCCATCCTGCGGCAGCCGATCTGAGTATCGATCTGCAAGCCTCGCCAGGTACAGTGCCCACTGCTGACGAATCCGACGCGGACACCCTCGATGCGCCTTGATCGCACCAGTTTCGCCAAGCGCCTCGGTTCCTATGCCGAGTCGATCAGCCTGCCTGTCCAGCCCGTAGTGGAAGGCCGCCTGCTGCGCATGGTGGGTCTGACGCTTGAGGCCGAGGGCCTGCGCGCGGCGATGGGCAGCCGCTGTGTGGTCATCAATGACGACAGTCATCACCCGGTGGAAGTCGAAGCTGAAGTGATGGGTTTTTCCGGTGGCAAGGTGTTTCTGATGCCGGTCGGCAGCGTGGCCGGCATCGCGCCTGGCGCACGGGTTGTGCCGCTGGCCGATACCGGTCGGCTGCCGATGGGCATGAGCATGTTGGGCCGGGTGCTCGATGGCGCTGGTCGTCCGCTGGATGGTCGCTCGCCGATCAAGGCCGAAGACTGGGTGCCGATGGATGGCCCGACTATCAACCCGCTCAAGCGTGACCCCATCAGTCGGCCGCTGGATGTCGGCATTCGGTGCATCAACGGTTTATTGACGGTGGGCCGCGGTCAGCGTCTCGGGCTATTTGCCGGTACGGGCGTGGGCAAGAGTGTGCTGCTCGGCATGATGACGCGCTTCACCGAGGCGGACATCATCGTCGTTGGCCTGATCGGTGAGCGGGGCCGTGAGGTCAAGGAGTTCATCGAGCACATCCTCGGCGAAGAGGGTCTGAAGCGTTCGGTCGTCGTCGCTTCGCCAGCCGATGATGCGCCACTGATGCGCTTGCGTGCAGCGATGTATTGCACACGAATCGCCGAATACTTTCGTGACAAGGGCAAGAATGTCCTGTTGCTGATGGACTCCCTGACCCGTTTTGCTCAGGCTCAGCGGGAAATCGCGCTGGCCATTGGCGAGCCGCCGGCCACCAAGGGCTATCCGCCTTCGGTATTCGCCCGTTTGCCCAAGCTGGTGGAGCGCGCTGGCAATGCCGAGGCGGGTGGTGGTTCGATCACCGCGTTTTACACGGTGCTCTCGGAGGGTGATGATCAGCAGGACCCGATTGCCGACTCGGCGCGTGGTGTGCTCGACGGTCACATCGTACTGTCCCGGCGCTTGGCCGAAGAGGGGCATTACCCTGCCATCGACATTGAAGCGTCCATCAGCCGGGTCATGCCTGCGGTGGTCAGCCCTGAACACATGGCGCGTGCCCAGCATTTCAAACAGTTGTGGTCGCGCTATCAGCAGACCCGCGACCTCATCAGCGTCGGTGCTTACGTGGCCGGTGGCGACCGGGAAACCGACATGGCGATCGCGCTGCACCCGGTGCTGGTGCGCTACCAGCGCCAGGGCCTGCGTGAAAACGAAAGCATAGAAGGCAGCAGCGAGGCGCTGGCGTCGATTTTCGCACCAGCGCCTGGCGGCTGATAAGCCATGGCCCAGAGTCGAGCGGCGCGTCTGGCGCCGGTGGTCGAGATGGCAGAAGCCGCCGAGCGAACCGCCGCCCAGCGCCTTGGGCACTTCCAGGGGCAGGTCAACCTTGCCAATAACAAGCTGCAGGAGCTTGACCAGTTTCGTCAGGATTATCAGCAGCAATGGTTGCAGCGCGGCAGTGCCGGGGTTTCCGGGCAATGGCTGCTGGGCTACCAGCGCTTTCTCAGTCAGCTCGATGTCGCCGTTGCCCAGCAATACAAAAGTCTCGAATGGCACAAGGCCAATCTGGATCGGGCGCGCAGCGCCTGGCAGGATTGCTATGCGCGTGTGGAGGGCTTGCGCAAGCTGGTGCAGCGCTACATGGACGAGGCGCGCAGGCTGGAGGACAAGCGCGAGCAGAAATTGCTCGACGAGTTGTCGCAGCGTCTGCCTCGCCATGAACAATTCTGACGTTTGACTCAATCAGACCCGCAGCAATCTCTCGGGCTGGTCTACGCTATCAATGTCTCGGTGATGAAACACCTCGAGGTTCCCATGACAGTCACTTCCAAACTTTCTGACGATGGCCGGACGCTGATCCTTGAAATCGAAGGACGCTTCGATTTCAACTCCCATCAGGCGTTTCGCGCTGCCTATGAGGACCATCCGCAGTCATTGAATTACGTGGTCGACCTGCGCGGTACGCATTATCTGGACAGCTCGGCGCTGGGGATGCTGTTGCTGCTGCGCGATCATGCTGGCGGTGACAAGGCGTTGGTGCGCCTGGTCAACTGCACGCCTGATGTGCTGAAGATTCTGGCCATTTCCAATTTCTCGAAGCTGTTCGAATTGAGCATACCCAGTGCAGTCAGCCCTGAAAAAACTGTGCATTCTGATCGCTGATGACAGCACCAGTGACCGCTTGCTGCTTTCAACTATCGTTGCGCGGCAGGGTCACCGGGTTCTCAGCGCGGGCAACGGTGTCGAAGCGGTTGCCATTTTCAAGGCCGAAAGCCCGCAGTTGATTCTGATGGACGCCATGATGCCGGTCATGGATGGTTTCGAAGCGGCGCGAAGAATCAAGGCAATGGCCGGCGAATCGCTGGTGCCGATCATCTTCCTGACCTCGCTCACCGAAGGCGAAGCGCTCGCACGCTGCCTGGATGCCGGTGGCGACGATTTCATGTCCAAGCCTTACAACCCGCTGGTATTGGCCGCCAAGATCAACGCCATGAACCGCTTGCGGGTATTGCACGAAACCGTCCGCCAGCAGCGTGACCAGATCGCCAGGCATCATGAGTATCTGCTCAATGAGCAGCGTGTCGCCAAGGCGGTGTTCGATCAGATCGCCCACGCCGGTTGCCTGGGGGCGAGCAATATCCGCTACCTTCAGTCTCCCTACGCATTGTTCAACGGCGACCTGATGCTCGCCGCTTATACGCCAGCCGGGCACATGCAGGTGCTGCTCGGGGATTTCACCGGACATGGCTTGCCGGCGGCGGTGGGTGCCATGCCACTTGCCGAGGTGTTCTACGGCATGACCGCCAAGGGCTATGGTCTGGTTGAAATCCTCCGTGAAATGAACGCCAAGCTCAAACGCATCCTCCCGGTCGACATGTTTTGTTGTGCGACGCTGCTGTGTATCAATCTGCCGCAGCGGCAGGTTGAGGTCTGGAGTGGCGGCTTGCCGGACGGTTACCTGTTGCGCGGCGTGCAGGGCGAGCATGTGCCGCTGGCTTCGAATCATCTGCCATTGGGTGTATTGAGCGTCGATGCCTTCGACGCGCGCACTGACGTGTATCCGTTGGCACCGGGTGATCGCATATTTCTGTTGTCCGACGGCGTGCTCGACACCAGTAACAGCCAGGAGGAGCTGTTCGGTGCGCAGCGTCTGCGAGAGGTTCTGTCTGCCAATCGCGAACCGCAGTTGCTGATCGAAGAGATCCTCGAGGCGCTCAACGAATTTGGCGGCAAGGCGCGTGACGATGTCAGCCTTCTGGAAGTCAGCGCTGTCGAGGCGCCGCTGAAAAGTCTGCCAGCGATGATGTATTCGGACAGCGGTGCATCCAGCCCGCTGGACTGGTCGGCCAGCTTCGAGTTTCGTGCCTCGACCCTCAAGCGTTTCAACCCACTGCCTTATGTGCTGCAACTGCTGCTGGAGGTTCATGGCCTGCGTGATCAGGGGGCCGCACTGCACATGGTGCTTGGCGAGCTGTACAGCAATGCGCTGGAGCATGGTGTGCTAGCGCTGGATTCGTCGCTCAAGCACGATGCAGCAGGTTTCGCGCTTTATTACCAGCAGCGCGCAGAGCGTCTCGACAGGCTGCAGTCCGGCTTCATCCGGGTGACCCTGCAGGTCGAAACGGTCGCGCAGGGCGGTCGGCTGACCCTCAGCGTCGAGGACAGCGGCCAGGGATTCGATGTGGAAAAGACCCGGACGCCGACGTCTGCCAGCAATGAACTGTATGGTCGCGGACTGCATCTGGTCTGCGAATTGAGCCGCGAGGCCAGGTGGTCCAGGGATGGCAGGACGGCCTGCGTGGAATTTTCCTGGAAGGGAGTGGCATAATCCTCGCCTGGAGTCTTGATCAAGGAGTGAACAAGTGTCGATTCATCTGGATTACAGCGTATTGAATGCCTTGCAGGAGGTCATGGAGGACGAATATCCGACCTTGCTGGATGTTTTTCTCAAGGATTCCGAGCAGCGTATCGCGCAACTGCGCCTGGCTGTGGGGTCGCACGATCCTGATTTTCAGGAGTTGAGCCTGACCGCTCACAGTTTCAAGGGCAGCAGCAGCAACATGGGCGCCTTGCAACTTTCCGAGCTGTGTCGTCAGCTCGAGGACCAGGCTCGCCAGCAGCAGTTCGCAGGCCTGGCAGAGCTGATTCGCACGATCGACAGCGAATACATGACGATTCGCGGGCTGTTCAATTCCGAGCGGCAGCTGTTCGTCAGTTGAGTCCTGACGTCACCCCCTTGATTCCCGTTACCAAGGATCATTTAAAAATTGGCCCGCATATTGCTAGCTACTCCGGTAAGGCGATAACCAGCAGCTGATGCGGAGACCGAAATGCCCCTTGCTACCAATGCGCTTCTTCAGGCCACAACCTCTGTGACCGCTAGGTCCGGTGTGGCCAATAATGCGGTCAAGTCTGCTGACAGCAGCAAGGACGGGGCCTCCAGCTTTTCCAATGTCTATGCAAAGCAGGCCAAAGACACTGCCCCTGCGCGGGAAGATGCGCCAGTAAAGCCAGCTCGCGACAAGACCGCGCCTGACAAGGACAAGGTCGCCGCCGGCAAGGACAAGCCTGCAAGTGATCAGGCAAATGCCGCCGACAAGTCGAGCGTTGCCGATAGCGGCAATGATTTGCCAGCCAAGCCGGCTGCTGCAGATGATGACGCGGGGCATTCTGATGCTAAACAGGATGATGCACAGGCCTCTGCCGATCCGGCGTTGACTGAGGGCCAGGCGGTCGTCGATCCGGCCCTTGATCCGGCATTGCAGGCAATGGTCGCACAGGCTCCCGGGGCCCCTGTAGCCAAGGTGCCACCCAGTTCGGAAGTCGTCACTGCGCCAGTGGTCTCGGCGCTCACCACCACCACTCAGGCGGCACCGCCGGCCGTGGTTGAAGACGCCTTCAACCCAGACGCCGATCCGCTTGATGGTCTGGATGCCGTGCAGTTGGCGCTGGAAAACGCCACTGCCAAAACCCAACTGGCTGCGCAGAATGCCCAGGCTGCCAACAAGGCGACGCCGAGCAATGCTGAAGCTGACCCCAATCAAAATATCGTCAATAACCTGTCGGTCTTGAGCGAGCAGCTTCCGTCCGAAGGCAGCAGCACTGAAAGCAGCGACAAGTCGTTCAGCGGTTTGATCGGTGAGGGGCTGAAGGATGTAAAAGGCGCCGCCGGTGACACGCGCGTCGACAACTTTGCCGATCGCCTCGCTGCGCTCAGCCAGGCCGCGCAACCCGTACGTGCAGCGGCGGCACCGGCTGCGCCCTTGATGAACCAGCCGTTGGCCATGCATCAAAGTGGCTGGACCGAAGGCATCGTCGACCGCGTCATGTACCTGTCGAGCCAGAACCTCAAGACCGCGGATATCAAGCTTGAGCCTGCCGAACTCGGCCGTCTGGATATCCGGATCAACATGGCGCCTGAGCAGCAGACCCAAGTGACCTTCATGAGCGCGCACCTGGGTGTCCGTGATGCGCTGGAAAGCCAAATGTCGAAGTTGCGTGAGTCGTTCGTGCAGCAGGGGCTTGGCAACGTCGACGTGAATGTCTCCGATCAGTCGCAACAGCAGGCCCAGCAACAGGCTCAAGAGCAGGCCAGTCGCGCCCAGCGCAGCGGTCGGGGTGGGGGCAGGAGCTCTGGCGATAGCTCGGATGAAATCGCAGGCGTCGATGCGGCCATCCCTGTCAGCCAGCCAGCGGCACGAGTGATCGGCACCAGTGAGATCGATTATTACGCGTGAGGCTCCTGCGCCACATGGCAACCGCGACGCGACGTCATGCACTGCCTGAACGTGTTGGCGCAGAAGTGCTTTTTGAACGCGATGGTACAGACGACGCAGAGTGCGACGTAAGTGACGGCTGAGTCCTGGCGCTGCTCCGGCGACCCCCGGATCAGTGACAGGGCGAAGGAACCCGACGAAGTCGGGCCGGAAACGGAGCCAGGGGCTTTGGTCACTTTGGCCCCATCAAAGTGACTCGCCGAGGGGCGAAAAGGTGACCTGAGCCGAACCTCAATCCACCTGACAAAGAAAAACCGCCGTGTGACGCAGAGCGTCACGAACTGCATTCCTACGCGGAGCGTGAGGAACGATAGTCATCAGGGGCCGCGCCTTCAACGGCTGTACAAGAGTCACCATGCCCTCGCGCCCAGGCGCGTAACCGTTTGTGTCCAATACATCCCCGTTTCGTACAACTCTGGCATAACACTTGCTCTGCCTCTGTCACGTATTGAAGAACCTCTTGAATAGTGACGGATTATTGGCATGGCGCAGAGCGAAGAAGTTAAAGACCCCGCGACCACAGGCAAAGGTAAAGGCAAACTCAAGCTCATTATCATCGCCGTCGTGGCGCTGCTGCTGGCCGTAGGCTTGTCGGTGGGCGCGACCTGGTTCCTCATGCACAAGAGCGAAAGCAAGGAAGATCCAGGGGCGGCCGCAGCGGCAGCCAACGTCAAGCCAGTGGCGGTGTTCGAACCGATGACCCCGGCCTTCGTGGTCAACTTTAACGCCAATGGCCGCCAACGCTACATGCAGGTGAGCATCACCATGCTGGGCCGTAACGCAGCCGACATGGAAGCGCTGAAGGTCCACATGCCATTGATCCGCAACAATCTGGTCATGCTGTTTGCAGCCATTCCCTTCGAATCGCTGGCTTCGCCGATCGGCCAGGAAATGCTGCGTCAGAAAGCGACCGCCAGCATTCAGGAAGTCGCGCAGAAAGAACTCGGCAAGACTGTGATCGAACAGCTGCTCTTCACTAACTTCGTATTGCAGTAGGACTCTCACATGGCCGTGCAAGACCTGCTCTCCCAGGACGAGATCGATGCGCTGCTGCATGGCGTCGACGATGGGATGGTCCAGACTGACAACAACAGCGAGCCTGGCAGTGTCAAAAGTTACGACCTGACCAGCCAGGACCGGATCGTCCGCGGACGCATGCCGACGCTGGAAATGATCAACGAGCGATTCGCTCGCTACACGCGTATCAGCATGTTCAACCTGCTGCGCCGCTCGGCGGACGTGGCAGTGGGCGGTGTTCAGGTCATGAAGTTCGGTGAGTACGTGCATTCCCTGTACGTGCCGACCAGCCTCAACCTGGCCAAGATCAAGCCGCTGCGAGGCACCGCGCTGTTCATTCTCGACGCCAAGCTGGTGTTCAAGCTGGTGGATAACTTTTTCGGCGGTGACGGTCGTCACGCCAAGATCGAAGGCCGTGAGTTCACGCCGACCGAACTGCGTGTCGTACGCATGGTGCTGGATCAGGCGTTTGTCGACCTCAAAGAGGCCTGGCAGGCGATCATGGAAGTGAATTTCGAGTACATCAACTCGGAAGTTAACCCGGCCATGGCCAACATTGTCGGGCCGAGCGAGGCTGTAGTGATCTCCACCTTCCACATCGAACTCGATGGCGGTGGCGGCGACTTGCACGTGACCATGCCGTACTCGATGATCGAGCCGATCCGCGAAATGCTCGACGCCGGTTTCCAGTCCGATCTGGACGATCAGGACGAGCGCTGGGTCAACGCGCTCAAGGAAGACGTGCTGGATGTCAACGTGCCGCTCACCACGACCATCGCCCAGCGCCAGTTGCCGTTGCGGGACATCCTGCACATGCGCCCTGGCGATGTCATCCCGGTGGAACTGAGCGACTCGCTGGTCATGCGTGCCAATGGCGTACCTTCATTCAAGGTCAAGCTTGGCTCGCACAAGGGCAAGATGGCCCTGCAAGTAATCGAACCTATAGCGCGACGCTGACCTTTCAGGTCTGCGTCGGAAATTGTTGCGTAACTGAAATACTGCGTGCAGAGGACAACCGATGGCTGATGAAAACGATATGACGTCTGCTGAAGACCAGGCATTGGCCGATGAATGGGCTGCTGCATTGGGCGAAGCTGGCGACAGTCAGGCTGATATTGATGCGTTGCTGGCTGCGGACGCCGGCAATTCGGGTAGCCGGATGGCTATGGAGGAGTTCGGCAGCGTGCCGAAAAGCACCGGTCCGGTTTCTCTGGATGGTCCCAACCTGGATGTGATTCTAGACATTCCGGTGTCGATTTCCATGGAAGTAGGCAGCACCGACATCAACATTCGTAACCTGTTGCAGCTCAACCAGGGCTCGGTGATCGAGCTGGATCGTCTGGCAGGCGAACCCCTGGATGTGCTGGTCAACGGCACACTGATCGCGCATGGCGAAGTGGTGGTGGTCAACGAAAAGTTCGGCATCCGTCTGACCGACGTGATCAGCCCGAGCGAACGCATCAAGAAGCTGCGCTAAGTGAGGCGCTGGCTGAGTGTTTTGCTGACCCTGCCATCGCTGGCCTGGGCTGCCGAACCCGCCGCTCAGGCGGCACCTGCGCAAGTGGCCAACACGGTCTCCGGCGGCATGGGCGGGCAGGTGGTGCAATTGCTGTTCGGTCTGATTCTGGTGATTGGTCTGATTTTCGTGCTCGCCTGGCTGATGCGCCGGGTGCAGCGCGTCGGGCCGAACAGCAATCAGGTGATCGAGCTGGTGAGTTCGCGCGCACTGGGCCCGCGTGATCGGCTGGTGCTTGTGCAGATCGGTAATGAACAAGTGCTGCTCGGCATTACGCCCGGGCGAATCACGCCTCTGCATGTGCTCAAGGAGCCCGTACAGGTGCCGGTGCGCGAGCAGGCTACCCCTGAATTCGCTCAGCGCCTGATGGAGCTGATGGGCAAGGATAAGGACAAGAAGTAATGGGCGCCTTGCGTTTCCTGATACTGCTGTTGCTGGTCATGGTGACGCCTGCTGCGTTGGCGGCCGATCCACTGTCGATCCAGGCGATCACGCTGTCCAACGGTGCCGATGGTCAGCAGGAGTATTCGGTCAGTCTGCAGATTCTGCTGATCATGACCGCGCTGAGCTTCATTCCGGCGTTCGTCATGTTGATGACCAGCTTCACGCGAATCATCATCGTCTTCTCGATTCTGCGTCAGGCCCTCGGCCTGCAGCAGACGCCGTCGAACCAGATCCTCACCGGCATGGCGTTGTTTCTGACCATGTTCATCATGGCGCCGGTCTTCGACCGGGTGAATCAGGATGCCTTGCAGCCTTATCTGGCCGAGAAGCTTTCGGCGCAGGATGCGGTGGCCAAGGCGCAGGTGCCGATCAAGGACTTCATGCTGGCCCAGACGCGCACCAGTGACCTCGAGCTGTTCATGCGCTTGTCCAAGCGTACCGACATCCCGACCCCGGATGCCGCGCCATTGACCATTCTGGTTCCGGCGTTCGTGATTTCGGAACTCAAGACGGCGTTTCAGATCGGTTTCATGATCTTCATTCCGTTTCTGATCATCGATATGGTGGTGGCCAGTGTGCTGATGGCGATGGGTATGATGATGCTGTCGCCGCTGATCATTTCTCTGCCGTTCAAGATCATGTTGTTTGTGCTGGTGGACGGCTGGGCGCTGATTGTCGGCACCCTGGCTGGCAGTTTTGGTGGTGTATGAGCCGTTTTACTGAGGAGTCTGCCCGATGACGCCGGAAGTAGCCGTCGATCTGTTCCGCGAGGCCCTGTGGCTGACTACTGTGCTGGTCGCGATTCTTGTAGTGCCAAGTCTGTTGTGCGGTCTGCTGGTGGCCATGTTTCAGGCCGCCACGCAGATCAACGAACAGACCTTGAGCTTCCTGCCGCGCCTGCTGGTGATGCTCATCACCCTCATCGTCATCGGCCCGTGGCTGTTGAAAATATTCATGGAATACATGCTGTCGTTGTACACCAGTATTCCGACACTGATCGGCTAGCACTGCATGCAGCCGATGCTTGCGCTGACCGATACCCAGATCAGTACCTGGGTAGCGAGTTTCATGCTGCCGCTATTTCGCATCATCGCGTTGCTGATGACCATGCCGATCATCGGCACCACGCTGGTCCCGCGTCGCGTACGCATGTACCTCGCCGTGGCGATTACCGTGGTGGTCGCGCCTGCGCTACCTGCCATGCCGCCCGTGCAGGCGCTCGACCTGAGCGCGTTGTTGCTGATCGGTGAGCAGATCATCATCGGCGCCGGGATGGGCCTGTCGCTGCAGTTGTTCTTCCATATCTTCGTGGTTGCGGGGCAGATCATCTCGACGCAGATGGGGATGGGCTTTGCGTCGATGGTCGACCCTACCAACGGTGTTTCCTCCGCGACCATCGGCCAATTCTTCACGATGCTGGTCACCCTGTTGTTCCTGGCCATGAACGGCCATCTGGTGGTGCTGGAGATTCTCGTCGAGAGCTTTACCACGATGCCGGTCGGCAGTGGTTTGCTGGTCAATAACTTCTGGGAGCTGGCCAACGGGTTGGGCTGGGTACTGGCTTCGGGCATGCGACTGGTGTTGCCTGCGATTACCGCGCTGCTGATCATTAACATCGCTTTCGGGGTCATGACCCGCGCCGCGCCGCAACTCAACATCTTTTCCATCGGCTTCCCGCTTACGCTGGTCATGGGCATGGTCATTCTGTGGATGACGATGGGCGACATTCTCAATCAGTATCAACCGATCGCTACGCAGGCCTTGCAAGCGTTGCGCGACATGGTGAGGGCTCGTTGAATGGCAGAAAACGAGAATGGCCAGGATAAAACAGAAGACCCCACGGAAAAAAAGGTCAAGGACTCGCGGGCTGACGGCCAGATCGCGCGCTCCAAGGAGCTGACCACGCTGGTAGTGATGCTGATGGGGGCGGGCGGTTTACTGGTGTTCGGCTCCGATATCGCCCTGATGATGTCCGAGCTGATGCGCGACAATTTCACGATATCCCGTGAAACCCTGATGGATCAGTCCTACATGGGCAAGGCGCTGCTCAGTTCCGGGATGCATGCGCTGATCGTGGTCCTGCCGTTTCTGATCGCCATGCTGGTCGCTGCATTGGTGGGGCCGATCATGCTCGGCGGCTGGCTGTTCGCAACCAAATCGTTGATGCCCAAGTTCAGCCGGATGAACCCGGCAGCGGGGCTAAAGCGCATGTTCTCGCCGCATGCGCTGGTTGAATTGCTCAAGTCCTTCGGAAAATTTCTGATCATCCTGGCCGTGGCGCTGGTGGTTCTTAACAACGAGCGCAAGGACCTGGTTGCGATTGCTCACGAGCCGCTCGAGCAGGCCATGATCCATAGCCTGATGGTGGTGGGCTGGAGCAGTTTCTGGATGGCGTGTGGCCTGATATTTATCGCGGCGGCGGATGTGCCGTTCGTGTTGTATGAGGCGCACAAGAAGCTGCTGATGACCAAGCAGGAAGTGCGCGACGAGCACAAGAACAGCGAGGGCAGCCCGGAGGTCAAGCAGCGCATTCGTCAGCTGCAGCGTGAAATGTCCCAGCGACGCATGATGGCCTCCGTCCCCGAGGCCGACGTGATCATTACCAACCCGACACACTTTGCCGTCGCCCTGAAATACGATCCCGAACAGGGCGGGGCGCCGATGCTGCTGGCCAAGGGTACTGACCTGGTGGCACTGAAAATTCGCGAAATCGGCGCGCATAACGAGATCCTGATTCTGGAGTCTGCGGCACTGGCGCGTTCTATCTACTACAGCACCGAGCTTGACCAGGAAATCCCCGCCGGCCTGTATCTGGCGGTCGCACAGGTGCTGGCCTACGTCTACCAGATCCGCCAGTTCCGCGCCGGTCAGGGCAAGCGCCCCGACCCTCTGGGCGACATCAGGATTCCTCCCGACCTGCAGCGCGACGCGTAGCCCGCTCTCCCTTCGTTGCCGGCAGACCACCATCTTGCCCATGCTCCGCATGGGCATGCCGTTCCGGGCGGTCCGCGCTCCGGTTTAACCTGGCTTGTGTCTCTAAAACCTTACCGCCGCTGGCTTTGTAAAAGTTGGACAGCTTTTTGCAACAGGGTCGATACAGGGCGCCATCGGCGTCAATGTTTTGATCTAGTGCGCAGGTAACGAATCAGTGGATCGCTCTCAATTACTCAGTAGCGCACGCAGCAACATCACAGGCCTGGGCCGTGGTCAGTTGGGCGTTCCGTTGTTGTTGCTGATCATGCTGGCAATGATGATGTTGCCCATGCCGCCGTTCCTGCTGGACGTACTTTTCACGTTCAACATTGCACTGTCCATCGTCGTGCTGCTGGTCTGCGTCTACGCCCTGCGGCCGCTGGATTTTTCTGTGTTTCCGACCATTCTGCTGGTCGCCACGTTGCTGCGTCTGGCGCTGAACGTGGCTTCCACCCGGGTGGTGATGCTTCACGGCCAGGACGGCCACGCCGCGGCGGGCAAGGTGATTCAGGCCTTCGGTGAAGTGGTGATCGGTGGCAACTACGTCGTCGGTATCGTGGTGTTCGCGATTCTGATGATCATCAACTTTGTGGTTATCACCAAGGGTGCCGGCCGTATTTCCGAGGTGAGCGCGCGCTTCACCCTCGACGCGATGCCCGGCAAACAGATGGCGATCGACGCCGATCTCAACGCCGGTCTTATCGACCAGCCGGAAGCCAAGCGCCGTCGTGCCGAAGTGGCCCAGGAAGCCGAGTTCTACGGGTCCATGGACGGTGCCAGCAAGTTTGTACGCGGTGACGCGATTGCCGGCCTGCTGATTCTGTTCATCAACCTGATCGGCGGCATGCTGGTCGGTATCTTTCAGCACAACATGACCTTCGCCGATGCGGGTCGCGTTTACACCCTGTTGACCATCGGTGACGGTTTGGTGGCGCAATTGCCATCACTGCTGCTGTCCACCGCTGCCGCGATCATGGTGACCCGTGCTTCCGGTTCTGAAGAGATGGGCAAGCTGATCAATCGCCAGATGTTTGCCTCGCCCAAGGCGCTGGCTGTATCTGCCGCCATCATGATCGTGATGGGTCTGGTGCCAGGCATGCCGCACTTCTCCTTCATCGGTCTTGGCCTGGTGGCCGCAGGTGGTGCTTACCTGCTGTGGAAGAAAGACAACCAGGTGAAGGTCGAGGCGCTGGCCGAAGTGCAGCGTCAACAGGACCTGCTGCCGTCACCGACCCGCGTTCAAGACTCCAAGGAGCTGGGCTGGGATGACGTCACGCCCATCGATATCATCGGCCTGGAAGTAGGTTACCGCCTGATTCCGCTGGTGGATCGCAATCAGGGTGGTCAGTTGCTGGCGCGTATCAAGGGCGTGCGCAAGAAGCTCTCGCAAGAGCTCGGTTTTCTGATGCCCACCGTGCACATTCGCGACAACCTTGATCTGGCGCCAAGCGCCTATCGTCTGACACTGATGGGCGTGATTCTGGCCGAGGCCGAGATCTACCCGGATCGCGAGCTGGCGATCAACCCCGGTCAAGTGTTCGGCACCCTTAACGGCATCACCGCCAGAGATCCGGCGTTTGGTCTGGAAGCCGTGTGGATCGAAATAAGCCAGCGCAGTCAGGCTCAGTCGCTGGGGTACACGGTGGTCGATGCCAGTACTGTAGTGGCGACTCACTTGAACCAGATTCTCTACAAGCATTCGCATGAGCTGATCGGCCACGAGGAAGTCCAGCAATTGATGCAATTGCTGGCCAAAAGCTCGCCCAAGCTGGCTGAAGAGCTGGTACCTGGCGTGCTGTCGCTGTCCTCGCTGCTCAACGTGCTGCAAGCGCTGCTGGCTGAACACGTACCTGTCCGGGATATTCGCAGCATTGCAGAGGCTATCGCCAACAACGCCGGGAAGAGTCAAGATACCGCCGCTTTGGTGGCCGCGGTGCGCGTGGGTCTGAGTCGCGCAATCGTCCAAAGCATTGTAGGCGTTGAGCCGGAGCTGCCTGTTATCACTCTGGAACCAAGGTTGGAACAGATATTGCTCAATAGTTTGCAGAAGGCTGGTCAGGGTCAGGAAGAAGGCGTTCTTCTTGAGCCAAGCATGGCTGAGAAGCTCCAGCGTTCGTTGATTGAGGCCGCCCAGCGTCAGGAGATGCAAGGGTTGCCGGTAATTCTTCTGGTAGCAGGGCCTGTCCGGGCGATGCTGTCACGATTTGGACGATTGGCTGTACCGAACATGCATGTTCTGGCGTATCAGGAAATTCCGGACAACAAGCAAGTAACCATCGTAGCGACTGTCGGGCCAAACGGCTGAGGTAGTGAGTCATGCAAGTTAAGCGATTTTTCGCCGCCGATATGCGTCAAGCCATGAAGCTGGTTCGCGATGAGCTGGGCGCTGAAGCGGCCATCATCGGTAACCGGCGCATTGCCGGTGGCGTAGAGCTGACTGCTGCTCTGGATTACAAGCTGTCCGCCCTGGCACCGCGTGTGCCGAACATGGAACTGGAAGACGAGCTGCGCAAGACTCAGTCGCGCATCGTCTCCGCCCAGGCCGAATTGAACAACCGCAGCGACAGCGACGCATCGATCAACCTGCAGCTGTTTTCCGGCAAGCCGGCCAACCCTGCCGATACGCACATTGAGCCGACGCTCGAAGAGCCGCCGCGCCCATTCGCATACGCACCGGCACAGGCCGCCGAGCCTGCCATTGGCCAGCGCGCCTATGACTCGATGCGCTCCGAATTGAACGGCCTGCGTGAGTTGCTGGAAGTCCAGCTTGGCTCGCTGGCCTGGAACCAGCTGCAGGGCAGTCGTCCGCAGCAGGCCAACCTTTGGCGTCGCCTGCAACGTGTCGGCCTGTCCGGCCCGCTGTCACGCGACCTGCTGTCGATGATTCCGGAGATTGACGAGCCTCGTCAGGCCTGGCGCATGCTGCTGGCGCACCTGGCCCGCATGATCGCCGTACCCGAAGTCGAGCCGCTCGAAGAGGGCGGCGTGATTGCAATGGTCGGTCCTGCCGGAATGGGCAAGACCACCACCCTGGCCAAACTGGCAGCACGTTACGTGCTGAAGTACGGCCCGCAGAATATCGCACTGGTCAGCATGGACAGTTTCCGTATCGGCGCGCAAGAGCAGCTCAAGACCCTTGGGCGCATCCTCAACGTACCGGTCACCCATATCGATCCTGGCCAGTCTCTGGTTCAGGCGCTGGAACCGCTGTTGCGCAAGCGCGTGGTACTGATTGACACCGCCGGCCTGCAGGCCAGTGATCCTGCGCTGCGCATGCAGCTGGAAAGCCTCGCGGGTCGCGGCATCAAGTCGCGCAACTATCTGGTACTGGCAACCACCAGCCAGAAGCAGGTGCTGACAGCCGCGTATCACAGTTACAAACGTTGTGGCCTGGCCGGATGCATTCTGACCAAGCTTGATGAAACTGCCAGCCTTGGTGAAGTCCTGAGCCTGGCGATCAGTCACGAACTACCTGTGGCCTACCTCACGGACGGACCACGTATTCCTGATGACCTGCATACTCCGCGTCGTCATCAGTTGGTAAGCCGCGCTGTGAGTGTGCAGATGCAGGACGAGCCTAGCGAAGAAGCAATGGCTGATATGTTTGCTGACCTCTATCACACCCCTGGCAAGAGAGTGGGTTAAGTGATGGATATTATTGGAATGTCCCTGCGTCAACGGTCTGCCATGCAGTGTTCATTTGCGAACGTGCAGCCCTCGATGTGGTTTCGGTCTACGCAAGACAAGGTAAAGAAATAACATGGGCAGCATGCATCCCGTACAGGTTATCGCGGTGACCGGTGGCAAAGGTGGCGTCGGTAAGACTAACGTGTCAGTGAACCTTTCACTGGCCCTCGCCGAGCTTGGCCGTCGCGTCATGCTGCTGGACGCCGATCTGGGTCTGGCCAATGTCGACGTGCTGCTTGGGCTGACGCCCAAACGCACGCTTGCCGATGTCATGGAGGGGCGTTGTGAGTTGCGCGACGTGCTGTTGCAGGGGCCGGGCGGGGTTCGAATCGTACCCGCCGCTTCCGGCACCCAGAGCATGGTGCATCTGTCGCCCGCCCAGCATGCTGGCTTGATCCAGGCGTTCAGTGAGATTGGCGACAACCTCGATGTGCTGGTGATCGACACAGCCGCCGGTATCGGTGAGTCGGTGGTCAGCTTCGTGCGCGCCGCTCAGGAAGTGCTGCTGGTGGTGTGCGATGAGCCCACGTCGATCACCGATGCCTACGCCCTGATCAAACTGCTCAACCGCGATTACGGCATGAACCGCTTCCGGGTGCTGGCCAACATGGCACAGAGCCCGCAGGAAGGGCGCAACCTGTTCGCCAAACTGACCAAAGTGACGGATCGTTTTCTCGATGTTGCACTGCAGTATGTAGGTGCCGTGCCGTACGACGAGTGCGTACGCAAGGCGGTACAAAAACAGCGCGCTGTTTACGAAGCATTCCCGCGTTCCAAATGTGCACTGGCCTTCAAGGCCATTGCCCAGAAGGTTGATACCTGGCCGTTGCCAGCCAATCCGCGGGGTCATCTCGAGTTCTTCGTTGAGCGACTCGTTCACCAGACCAGTGCAGGGCCTGTGCAATGACTGCGAGCGGCTACCAGATGTACAGCAAGACTTCCCGTAATTCACAGTACGAGTTGATCGAGCGCTATGCGCCATTGGTCAAGCGTATCGCTTATCATCTGCTGGCGCGCTTGCCGGCCAGCGTGCAGGTCGAGGATCTGATCCAGGCCGGCATGATCGGCCTGCTTGAAGTCTCCACCAAGTATGATTCCACCAAGGGTGCGAGTTTCGAGACCTATGCTGGCATTCGCATCCGTGGTGCGATGCTCGATGAAGTGCGCAAGGGTGACTGGGCGCCACGCTCGGTACACCGCAATACGCGCATGGTCAGCGATGCAATTCGGTCAATTGAAGCTAAAACCGGCCGTGACGCTAAAGATCACGAGGTTGCGGCCGAACTCCAGTTGAGTCTCGATGATTACTACGGGATTTTGAATGACACCTTGGGCAGCCGCCTCTTCAGTTTCGACGA
>Ga0308164_10001401_pt1 | contig 28546 bp, 29 predicted proteins | sample PhyTR2_FD_201031 | JGI IMG/M metagenome (GOLD analysis project Ga0308164, IMG submission 201031) | Phyllosphere microbial communities from UC Gill Tract Community Farm, Albany, California, United States - DLSLT.R2 | ecosystem: Host-associated > Plants > Phyllosphere > Unclassified | place: USA... | reverse complement strand
GGCAAGTCGCCCATGCGGATGGCGATGTCGAAATTCTCGGCCACCAGGTCAACCCGGCGCGGTGTCAGATCCATCTCGAGCGTCACGGAAGGATAACGTTCGAGAAAACGCGCGATCACGTGATTCAGGCTGCTGTTGGCAAAGTCGCCCGGCGCCGAGATGCGCAGCTTGCCACTCGGCTCGCCCTGGCGGTGCTGGGCCAGCGCGCCAGCCGCCTCCACTTCGTCGGCCAGTCGCCGCGCGTGTTCATACAGGCTGGCGCCGAATTCGGTCACCACCAGCTTGCGCGTCGTGCGCTGCAGGAGTCGCTCGCCCAGGGTCGTCTCAAGCAACGCCAGGCGGCGCGAGACCGTCGACTTCGGCAAATTGACGCGATCGGCCGCGCGCGTGAAGCTCCCTGCTTCGACGATGCGGGCAAACAGCAGCAGGTCATTCGGTTCGACGTCCATGATTGTCCCATCAGCAGAATAATGTTATCCATTTTACGGGCTTTCGCATTGTTTTTGGAAAGGATACAGTGAACACATCGCGACTCCACCCCTGAAAGGACCACCACCATGAACATCCTGCACATCACCTCGAGCATCCGCGGCGACGCTTCCGAATCGACCCGCGTCACGCAACAGATCGTCGACAAGCTGGTCGCCGCCAACCCGGGCGCAACTATCGTGCGCCGCGACCTGGGCGCAGCCCCGGTCCCGCTGCTCGACGGCGCGGCCCTGGGCGCGCTGTTCACGCCGGGCGAGCAGCGCACCGCCGCGCAACTGGCGCGTGTGGAGCAGGACGATGCGCTGATCCTCGAAGCACAGGCGGCCGACGTGATCGTGCTGGGTGCCCCGATGTACAACTTCTCGATGCCGGTGCAGCTGAAAAGCTGGTTCGACGCCATTGCCCGCGCTGGCGTGACGTTCCGCTATACCGAGACCGGTCCGGAAGGCCTGCTCAAGAACAAGAAGGTCTATGTGGCCGCAGCGCGCGGCGGTGTGTATGAAGAGGCGCAGGATCCGCAAGTGCCGCAGATGCGCGCGCTGCTGGGCTTCCTGGGCCTCTCGGACCAGACCTATATTTACTCGTCGGGCATGGCAATGGGCCCCGATGCCGTGGCTGCGGGCCAGGCAGCGGCCAACGCCGCCGTCGAAGCGGCGCTGGCGTAATACCCGCAAGACCCCGGCCGCCGTCAGGCGGCGCAACAAACAGGAGAACAGATTGACCACTACGATCACGCATCCGGTCACCACGGCGCCCCTCGTCAAAAGCCGCGGGGTCGAGCGCATCATCAACGGGCAGTTCGTGATGGATGGCGCGGGCGTACGCATCAACCGTATCCTGACGGGTCCCCTGCAGCGCCGCCTGGACCCGTTCCTGATGCTCGACGCCTTCGGCAGCGACAAGCCGGGCGACTACATCGCCGGCTTCCCGGAGCACCCGCACCGGGGCTTCGAGACCATCACCTACATGCTGGCCGGGCGCATGCGCCACCGCGACAGCGCCGGCAACGAAGGCCTGGTCACCGATGGCGGCGTGCAGTGGATGACGGCCGGCCGCGGGGTGATTCACTCCGAGATGCCGGAGCAGAACGCCGGCCTGATGGAAGGCTTCCAGCTGTGGCTCAACCTGCCCGCGAGCGACAAGATGACGGCGCCGTGGTACCGCGACATCCCGCTCGAGGAGGTGCCGCGCCTGACGACCGACGACGGCGTGACCGTGCAGGTGATCGCCGGCCGCACGCATGGCATCGAGGGCGCGGTCCAGCGGGCGCATACCGAGCCGCTGTATCTCGACCTCGAGATCCCGGCCGGCGTGACGTTCGAGCAGCCGATCCCAGCTGGGCACAACGCGTTCGTCTATGTGTTTCGCGGTGAAGCCGTCATCGACGGGAAAGGCGTGCCGCAAACGCGCATGGCGATCCTCGACAATGCCGCCGGCGCCGACGGCGTGCGAATCAAGGCGATCGCACCCACGCGCCTGCTGGTGCTGGCCGGGCGCCCTTTGAGCGAGCCGATCGCGCAGTACGGACCGTTCGTGATGAATACGCAGGCCGAGCTGCATCAGGCGGTCGAGGATTTTCGCGCCGGGCGTTTCGCGTAAGCGCTTCGTCAGCGGCCAGCCTACGTACCTGGCAGGCATGCGCTACACTCTCGGGATGACACAAGCGCAACACAGCCTGCCATGGCACTGCTAGACACCCTGGGCGACCTGCTCGCCCGCGCCAGCTACGCGCTGGGGCTGGAAAACGCCGACCGCTTCCCGCGCGGCCACGCTTCCCCGTACACCCGCTGGAACAAGGCTTACTTCGACATCCCGTCCGACCTCAAGGCCGAGCGGATGGAAACCATCATCTGCGCGGCCATCACCAACACGCCCTATGTGTTCGGTGAGATCCGTAATCCCACGCCCCGCATGCAGCGCGCGCTGCTGGCCATCATCGAAGCACGCCTGCGCCGGGCCGATGCGCCGGCCGATCTGGTGGCGCTGCTGATCAAGGCGTACCGTCAGCCGCACACGCCCGACATCGTGCCGGGCTTGCGCGCGACGATCGCGGCCAATGCGCAGTTTGATGCCAATATCCAGGCGCATGCGGTGCTGGCGTATCTGGGTGATGCACCAGCGGGGTTTGGCGTGATCGAGGCGCGGGGCTAGTCCAACCAATCGATCGATGGTCAGGCCACTGTTCCAACATCGTTGGCAGTCAATTTCACGTATTGGATGTTCAACGTGATGGCTTCAGCGTAGCGAAGCACAAAACTATCGCCGTCGACTGGATAAAAGCGCTCGATGTCTTGCCCGTCCGCGGACTTGTCGGCCGACATGGGGCGGCGCTTGACTCTCTGAAGAATAAGCCGCTCAAGCTGGCCATCTTTGTCGAAGTAAAAATTATCGAGCACCCCGACGTACAGTACCGCTTCCTTTCCTACCTCGACGATTCGGACACGTAGATGAGGTCAGGCTCATCCTGCTTTTCAAAGTCGGCGCCAGTAAGCAGGTAGTACCAGGGCGCGTCATGAAATCGGAACACGGAACCAGCGATCGTATCGATACGGTCAAGTTTGAACGTGGAAATCGCACGACGTATCAGCGCTGGTACGACATGCGATGCGACCAGCAATGAGATGAAGTAAGCTGAAATCGCACCGAACTGACTAGCGACTTGTACGTTGCCTCGTGCCTGCGTTACAGCATGCGCAGAGAGCAAGTTCATCGAGGTCAGTGGATCAAGCCGAAAGCCAAACAGCGAAGAAATGCCCAGCCAGGCTGCATGCAGGATCAGCGAAAACAGCACACCTTCCGCCGCCACGCGGCCGAATGGAGAAAAATCAAGTGATTCGCTCTCCGTCCGTTTAAGCCCACTACGAAATACGAATCCTGGTAGCAGTACCAGAAATGCGATTAACGCAGGAAGCGCCAGGTTCATTGATAACGATTACGCTAGGCTGCTTTTGACGCTTTCGGCACGACTCTTGCACTGACCTGCATGGCGCGACCGTCCTCGCCACGAATGACGAACTGACCGGTCACGGCGGATTTCTGGACACCCGCGCGTGCAGTTTTGCCGAGCACGAAATCGAGCAGCTGGTCACTTGCTTGAGGGTCAGCCAAGAGCTGCGACGCCAGTTTGCTTTTGAGTGCTTTCATGCACCCACTATGCCACAAGTTATCGGCGAATGCACCGTCCACGAGCCATCTCGACCATCGCGCCTGCATGCCTCCGGCCGTACCAGGAAACGCCGATTTTGCCCGACGTGCCGAGCGGTCGACCAGCGCATTCGGTCATTCAGCAAGTTGCGTGATGCGCTGAGTTTACCGATAGAATATCGCCACTATTTCAACTGCCCATATCGCCCATGACTTCGCCCCGCCAGTTCCAGTTCAAATCCATCAACTACACGGGCCTGCAGCCAGGCCCGCGCGTCATCATCATGGGCGCAACCCACGGCAACGAAGTGTGCGGCACCAAAGCCATCCGGCGCGTGATGGACGAGATCGACAGCGGTGCGCTGCACATCGCGGCCGGCAGCGTCACGTTCGTCCCGATCGTCAATCCGCTGGCGTACCAGCAAGTCACGCGCAATGGCGACCGTAACCTGAACCGCGACCTGTTCCCGAAAGCGAATCCACAGGATTTTGAAGACCAGATCGCGAACTGGCTGTGCCCGCTGCTCGGCCAGCACGACGTGCTGCTCGATATCCACTCGTTCGCCGCCACGGGCGAGCCGTTCGTGATGGTCGGCCCGCTCGACAATGACGGCACGCTGCAGCCGTTCCACCACGCCGAAAAAGAACGCGCGTGGGCGCGCCGCCTGGGCGTGCGCCGCTTCGTCGATGGCTGGCTGGCCACCTATGGCGACGGCGTGCAGCGCCGCAGCCGCAGTGCCGACGAACTGGAAACGGTGTTGCGCTACGGCGTGGGCACGACCGAATACATGCGCAGCACGGGCGGCTACGCGCTGACGCTCGAAGCGGGCCAGCACGACGATCCGGCCGCGCCCGATGTGGCGTACCGCGCGATCATGAATACGCTGGCGCACCTAGGCTTGACCACCGCGCCCGACCCGGTGCCCGTGGATTTCGATGCGATGGAAGCGCTGTCGATGGTCGTCGTGCACGACAAGCTGCACGCGGATGACGCGTTCTCGCGTCCGTGGAAGAGCTTCGATCCGGTTGAAAAAGGTGAACTGATCGGCACCCGCGCCGACGGCACGCCCGTGACCGCCGAATTCGGCGGCCGCATTCTGTTCCCGGCCGCCAGCGCTGCCGCCAACACCGAGTGGTATTACCTCACCCGTCCGAATCCGGTGTTCGGACGCGAACAGAACTGATCTTCACGCCGGCGACAGCAGCTTGAGCATCACGATGCCGCTGATGATCAGCGCGATCGCCAGGAGGCGCAGCGCGCCGGCCGGTTCGCCCAGCATCAGCATGCCAAAGATCGCCGTGCCGACGGTGCCGATGCCGGTCCAGATGGCGTAGGCGGTGCCCAGCGGCAGCTGGCGCAGCGCCAGGCCCAGCATGCCGACGCTGGCCGCCATCGTCGTCACCGTAAACACCGATGGCCACAGCCGGGTGAAACCCACCGTGTATTTCAGGCCGACGGCCCAGGCCACTTCGAGCAGGCCGGCGATGACAAGATAGATCCAGCTCATGGGGCTTCCTCACGCGTTGTCAGGTCAAAAGGCGGCGAGTATACCACCGCCCCCTGGGCGAAAATCGGACCGTCGCCAGCAGACTTTTTCTGAATATCGTAAGATGACGATATTCGGATCGAAAGATCCCGATATAAGGAACCAACCGATGGACATCGACGCGATCCACAAGGCCCTGGCCAACCCGGTGCGGCGCCAGATCCTGCACTGGCTGAAGGATCCGCAGCTGCACTTCAGCGAGCAGGAACACCCGCTCGAGATGGGCGTGTGCTGCAAGCTGATCGACGGACGCACCGGCCTGTCGCAATCGACGGTGTCGGCGCACCTGGCCACGCTGCAGCGCGCGGGCCTGGTGGGCACGCGCCGCGTCGGCCAGTGGGTTTTTTATCATCGCAACGAGGAAGCCATCGCGGCCTTCCTCGCCCAATTGAACGACGCAATCTAGGAAAACAAGATGACTACCATGTTTGATCCGATCAAGGTCGGCGCCCTCGAATGGCCAAACCGCATTGTCATGGCGCCGCTGACCCGCTCGCGCGCCGATGGCGGCGGCCGTGTCCCCAATGCCCTGATGGCCGAATACTATGTGCAGCGCGCGTCGGCAGGCCTGATCCTGTCCGAAGCCACCTCGGTCACCCCGATGGGCGTGGGCTACGCCGATACGCCGGGCATCTGGTCCGACGAACAGGTCGAAGGCTGGAAGCTCGTGACCGACGCCGTGCACGCTGCCGGCGGCCGCATCTTTTTGCAGCTGTGGCACGTCGGCCGCATTTCCGACCCGTCGTTCCTGGACGGCCAGCTGCCAGTGGCCCCATCGGCGATCAAGCCGGACGGCCACGTGAGCTTGCTGCGCCCGAAGCGTGAATACGTCACCCCGCGCGCGCTGGACATCGAAGAAATCCCGGGCATCGTGTCGGCCTACCGCAAGGGCGCCGAAAATGCCAAGCTGGCCGGCTTCGACGGCGTGGAAATCCACGGCGCCAATGGCTACCTGCTCGACCAGTTCCTGCAGGATTCGACCAACCAGCGCACCGACGCGTACGGCGGCTCGATCGAGAACCGCGCACGCCTGCTGCTGGAAGTGACCGATGCCTGCATCGACGTCTGGGGCGCCGACCGTGTCGGCATGCACCTGGCGCCGGCACGCGACTCGCACGACATGGGCGACTCGACGCCGGCCGAGACCTTCGGCTACGTAGCGCGTGAACTGGGCCGCCGCAAGATCGCGTTCATCTTCACCCGCGAAGGCCAAAGCCCGGACGAACTGGGCCCGATGATCAAGAAAGAATTCGGCGGCGTGTGGATCGCGAACCAGCAGCTGAGCAAGGAAAAGGCCGAGGAACTGATCGCCAGCGGCACGGCCGATGCCGTCTCGTGGGGCCAGCTGTACATCGCCAACCCGGACCTGGTGGAACGCCTGCAACTGAACGCACCGCTCAACAAGCCGAACCCGGACACGTTCTACCATCCGGGCGCAACCGGCTACACCGATTATCCGGCACTGCCGGCCACGGTGTAAGCATCCCTTTCTCCGCGCCCTCGCCCGCTCTTGCCGGCGAGGGGCGGCGCTTCTTCGAACAGGACCTGCGGGTCCTGTTTTTTTTGGCGCAGTCAACGTTAAATAGAGCCGAGCTATGAACTGATCAGCGGTCCCATGGTCCAACGCCTGTCCCCAGCGTCAGGAGTCGATCATGAAAGCGCCCCGTTTCAAGAACTGGTTTGCCAGGTTGCCAGCGCTGAATCAGCCACAGCGCCGGCAAGTGCTCGACGCCCTGCATCCCGCAGCTGGCCTCGACCAGGTAGTCGCACTGATCGCGCAAGCCAGAGCGCCAGCGCGCTGCTGCCCCAGTTGTGGCAACGAACGCTGCAACCGGCACGGATTCGCCAACGACCTGCAGCGCTTTCGCTGCTGCGCCTGTGGCCGCACGTTCAACGACCTGAGCGGCACGCCGCTGGCGCGACTCAGGCACAAGGCCAAATGGCTCGCGTATTCGCAGGTGCTGCTCCATTCACTGTCCGTACGCAAGGGCGCAGACCAGGTCGGCGTGCACCGCAACACGGCATTCCGGTGGCGCCACCGCTTTCTCGAATGGGTCAAACTCGACCGGCCTGCATCGCTCAACGGCATCGTGGAGGCCGATGAAACATTCCTCCTCGAATCGCAAAAAGGATCACGCACGCTCGACCGCCCGCCACGCCGACGGGGCGGCCGCGCGCCCAAGCCTGGTATTTCCCGCCATCTCGATTGCATCCTGGTGGCGCGCGACCGGAATGGCCGCACCATCGATGCCGTTACTGGCCGTGGCGCACTGACCGCCACCCAACTCGAACGCGATTTGCTACCCAGGCTTGATCCGCAGGCGCTCCTGGTCACCGACAGCCACGCCGCGTACCGGGCCTTTGCACGCAAGCACAGTATTGCGCACGAGACCGTCAATCTGCGCGCCGGCGTGCGCGTCAGGCATTCGGGCAGCCGCGCCATCCACGTACAGAACGTGAACGCGTACCACGGGCGCTTCAAGGCCTGGCTACTGGGCTTTCGCGGGGTGGCATCGCGCTACCTGCCCAATTACCTGGGATGGCGCTGGGCCCTGGATGGTGGGCGGGTCAGTTCCGCAGAACAGTTGTTCTGCATCGCAGTCGGCGTCATCAACAGATAAGGTTGACTGCGCCTTTTTTTTCGTATTGACGCTTGAATGAAGCATATGTATGCCATATGCATGGGTGAAAAAGGATCATCGTGATGGGTGTCCAGCCACGAACGTTAGTGATATTCTTGCGCGATTGTTAGATTGTTACTGTGCGCACGTGTCGATGCGCCTACCGAGAGAGGATTTTCAGTGAACGTTCCAGCACACCGCGCCATGGCGCTTGCCATCGCTTCCGCCATCGCCTTGGGCGGCGCCGTCCACGCTGCGCCGGCGACTCAGGGCGCGCGCGCCGAGACGCCATTCCTGTCGCAGGTCGACGCCTTTGCCCGCTCCGCACGCGTATCGAACGTGGACTATGTGCTGGACTTCACGCTGACCGGCAAGGAAACCTTTGCCGGCACCACGACCGTCACGTTCGACCTGAAGGATGCCGACGCGCCCGTCACGCTTGACCTCAAGGACGCCACCGTCAAGTCGGTCAGCGTCAACGGCAAGCCGGTCGCCACGCACTACAACAAGTGGTTCGTCACGCTCGACGCGGCCAGCCTGGCCAAGGGCCGCAACACGGTCGTCATCGATTACGAGCGCCTGCACAGCACCAATGGCGAAGGCCTGCACCGCATGGTCGATCCGGCCGATGGCCGCGTCTACACCTATTCGCACTTCGAGCCGGTCGCGGCCCAGCAGATGTTCGCGGTGTTCGACCAACCCGACCTGAAGGCCAGCTACACGGTGTCGGTTACCGCGCCGCGCGACTGGCACGTGGTCACGACCACGCGCGAAACCAGGATCGACGAGCGTGGCGCGAACCGCCACTGGACCTTCAAGACCACCAAGCGACTCAGCCCGTACAACTTCTCGCTGCACGCCGGCCCGTACCAGGTCTGGGAAGACAACAGCGGCAAGTACCCGATGCGCCTGTTCGCGCGCCAGTCGCTGGCCAAGCTGGTGGTCCCGGCAGACTGGTTCCGTCAGACCAAGGCCGGCCTCGGCTTCTTCGAAGAATACTTCGGTGTCCCGTATCCGTTCGAGAAATACGACCAGCTGATCGTGCCGGACTTCCTGTACGGCGCGATGGAAAATGCTGGCGCGATCACGTTTGCCGAAGCGCGCTACGGCGTGGCCAATATGACGGCCGAGCAGAAGCAGTCGCTGACCGAAGTGATCATGCACGAGATGGCGCACCAGTGGTTCGGCAACCTGGTGACCATGAAGTGGTGGAACGGCCTGTGGCTGAACGAAAGCTTCGCGTCCTTCATGGGCGTGCTGGCGACGGTCGAATCGACCGAGTTCAAGGATTCGTGGCAGAAGTTCTACCAGAGCGGCAAGCAGCGCGCCTACATCCAGGACCAGACTGCCAGCACGCACCCGATCGAAGTGCCGGTGCCCTCGTCGAGCAATGCCTTCGACAACATCGATGCGATCACCTATTCGAAAGGCGGCTCGACGCTCAAGCAGCTGCGCCATCTGCTGGGCGAAGACGTGTTCCGCAAGGGCGTGCACAACTACCTGGTCAAGTACTCGTGGAAGAACGCGACGCTCGACGATTTCATCGGCAGCCTTGGTGAAGCGGCAGGCCGCGACCTGTCCGGCTGGACCAAGCAATGGCTGTACAACGCCGGGGTGAACACCATCGCCGCGAACTACAGCTGCAGCGGTGGCAAGATCCGCAACTTCACGCTGGCGCAGACCGCGCCATCGAAAGACCTGTCGACGCTGCGCGAACAGCGCGTGCAGATCGGCGCTTTCAACCTCGACGGCGACAAGCTGACACTGGTGAAGAACGTTCCCGTCACCTACACGGGCGCCAAGACCGCGGTGCCGGACATGAACGGCACGGCGTGCCCGGATCTGGTCTACCCTAACTACCAGGACTGGGGCTACGCCAAGGTCAAGCTGGACAAGCGCTCGTTCGCCACCGCGCGCACCAGCCTGGCCAAGGTCGACGATCCGCTGCTGCGCGCGATGTTGTGGCAGAGCCTGTGGGATGGCGTGCGCGACGCCGAAATGCCACTGAATGACTTCATCACCGTGGCGCTGAACAATGCGCCGCTCGAGAAGGATTACACGCTGCTGGGCGATGTACTGGGCAAGGTCAGCGAGTCGAAGGCCTACCTCAATGCGATGAATCTGGATAACGCCTACACGCGCCAGACCACGCTGGCACTGGAAAAAATGGCGTGGGACGGCGTGCTGGCCAACAAGGGCAACGCCGACTTCCAGCGCCGCTGGTTCAACCAGTACGTCAGCGTTGCCAGCAGCCCGGACGCGCTGGCGCGCCTGGCCGGCATCCTCGATGGCAAGGTCGACGCCGCGGGCGTGCCGGTCGGTCAGCCACAGCGCTGGTCGATCATCGCGCGCCTGAACCGCTACAACTATCCGGGCGCGTTCGACCTGATCGCGCAGGAGTCCGCACGTGACAAGTCGGACGCCGGCCAGATCGCAGCCGTGGCAGCGACCGTCATCCGTCCCGACGCAGCCGTCAAGGCGGACTGGGTCAAGCAGATCGAAGACCAGAAGACGGCGCTGCCATTCTCGCGCATCCGCACCGCGATGGGCAGCATCTTCCCGGCCGAACAGGGCGCGCTCAATGAGCGCGATGCCGATGCGCGCCTGGCGCGCCTGCCGCAGGTGGACAAGACGGGCGGCCCGGTCTTCATGCGCGCGTATGCGGGCACGATGATCCCGGCGACCTGCACGCCGCAAAGCGTGGCGCGTCTGACCCGTGCGGCGGCAACGATGACGGACCTGTCGGCGTTCACGCGCCGCACGCTGCTGGACACGCTGCAGGACGATCAGCGCTGCGTGGCGATCAAGGCAAAGCTGAACGCACCAAAAGGCTGATCGCCACATGCTGGCTGCCGGGGTCCTGACGCCGCGCCGTACGCCCGGCTGGCCGCTTGCGGTCACGCTGGGTCCGCACCTGCTGCTGGGCTGGTGGTGGTTGCAGGCGACGGGCGTACGGGTGCTGCCGGCGGTTGTGTCGGCGCCCCGTGAATTCATCGTGGTGGCGGTGTTGGCACCAGCGCCTTCGCGTCCTTCTACTGCACCCGCTGCACCCGCTGCCCCCGCTGCCGCAGCGTCACCACGACCGCGCGCAACGCAGGCAATTCCTGCGCGCGCCGTTCCTGTCGCGCCGACAGTGGCGCCACAAGCGATCACGCCAGCCCCTGCGGACGCTGCGCCGCCTGCGGCCACGAGCGAACCTGCGGCAGATCCCTTCCCCACCCCGTCCGCCTCAGCACAAGACACCACCACCCCAGGCGACGACAGCCTGGCCAGCCGCGGCAAGCGCACGGCAGGCGCGGTCGACCACGACCTGCGCAAAGGGAAGCTGGCGCCGCTCGACCCGGGCGACAGCAAATGGCAGCGCTTCGCGCAGGCCGTCGGCAATGCCCGCGTGGACACCTCGCGCACGCTGACATCGGAAAGTTATACGGCGCCGGACGGCGTTGTCGTGTACCGCTTCCGCCTGGGCGGGCGCACCTGGTGCCGCACCGGTGGTGGCATCAGGCCGAGCCCGTTTGGCGCCCAGGTTGGCGGCGCGACCTCGTTCGACACGGCCGGTGGCGGGGGCTTCGCCGGGACAATCGAGTGCCCGACCCGGGTGCAGTTCAAGCGCGACTGAGCCGCTGACAAGCCGTGCGCGCTTGCCATCCACCGCCATCCCGCCCTACCGTAAAATGACGGGACTTGCGGCCCCCTGCCGCTCACGGAGACAACACATTGGACTGGGATTATCCGCAACCGTTCATCCTGGCGGTGACGCCGCAGGCCGGCGACATCGATGGCCTGAACCACACCAACAATGCCGTGTACGTGCGCTGGTGCGAGCAGGCCGGCTGGGCGCACTCCGACAGCCTCGGCCTGTCACTCGACGACTACCGGCGCCTCGACCGCGCGATGGCGATCCGGCGCGGCGAATACGATTACCTGCTGCCCACGGTCGTCGGCGAAGCGCTGCGCCTGGCCACCTGGCTGGTGGGCGGCGACGGCAAGCTGTCGATGGAGCGGCGCTTCCAGCTGGTGCGCGACAGCGATGGCGCCACGGTACTGCGCGGCCGCTGGGACCTGGTCTGCATTGAACTCTCGAGCGGCCGACCGCGCCGCATGCCCGCCGAATTCCTGGACACGTACATGCCGGTGATCGTGGGCAGCCCGCCTACAGGATCTCGCTGACGCGCGTGAACGGCCGGCATAGCCGCACGCCGTTGGGTGTCACGACAAATGGCCGCTCGATCAGGATCGGGTGCGCGACCATCGCATCCAGCAGCGCAGCGTCGCTGGTGCCCGGCTGGTCCAGCCCCAATTCGGTGAAGACCGCTTCCTTGCTGCGCACGGCCTCCCGCACCGTGATGCCCGCATCGGCAATCAAGCGGGTCAGTGTGTCTCGTGTTGGCGGGTTGGCCAGGTAGTCGATGATCTGCGGTTCATGACCGGCTTCGCGGATGGCGGCCAGCGTGTTGCGCGACGTGCCGCAGCGGGCATTGTGGTAAATCGTGATGGCCATGGTCATAGCAATGGTGTTTTTCTATTCATCGTGTGGTGAATCGGACAACGACATGATAACCACAGCGCATACCCGTCACCACTATTTTGCTTGTGACCCCTTCCGGGCCGGGCTAGAATCGCACGCTTGATTTTATCGAGCGTAAGAACTGCAGCCGTTGCAGATGACTGACGCCACCCTCCGGAGACCCGATGACCGACTACTTGCTGCGCCCTGCAGCCCTGCCCACCCTGCGCCAGCGCGCGGCGCTGCGCGTACTGCAGTGTTTCGGCTGGAAGGTGTTCTTCAAACCGTTGCCAGGGCCGCACGGCGTCTGCGTCATCTATCCGCACACGTCGAACTGGGATTTCCCGATCGGCCTGCTGGCCACGTGGGCCATGGGCACGCAGTTCAAGTGGCTGGCCAAGGACACGCTGTTCCGGGGCCCGATGGGGCGCCTGATGCGCCACTGGGGCGGTGTCCCGGTCGATCGCCGCGCGCCGATGGGCGCAACGCGCCAGCTGGCCGACACCATGCTCGCCGCGCCATCGTTCTGGATCGGCATCACGCCGGAAGGCACGCGCGCCTATCGTCCCAACTGGAAAAGCGGCTTCTACCACCTGGCCGTCACGGCCAATGTGCCGATGGTGCTGGTGCGCTTTGACTATGGCAAGAAAGAGCTGAGCCTCGTCGACACGATGACGCCGACCGGCGACGTCGAGCGCGACATGGACGCCATCCGCGCCGTCTACGTGGGCAGCCAGGCGCTGTACCCGGAGAATGCTGCGCCGATCGTGCTGGCCCCGCCACGCGACGAGCAAGCCACGCAGCGCAAGCGGGCCTGAACGCCGCGGGCTCAGTCCCGCGGCGGTGAACCCGCCAGCTGGTCCCACGCAATGGCAGCGCTCAGGAACACCTGGCCATCGAGTTTGCCCAACAAGTCGCTTTCCTTGAGCCGGTCCATGACCGGCCCCTTCACTTCCGCCAGATGCAGCAGCACGCCGCGCTGGCGTAGCGAACTGATCAGCTCTTCGAGCCCGAACAGCGCCGATGTGTCGATCGCATTCACGGCCGACAGCACCAGCACCAGATGGCGCGTGCCCGCATGGGCGACGAGTTCTTCGTCGATGCGCTCGTTGACCGCATCCACATTGCCGAAGAACAGGCCGGCATCCACCCGCAGCATCAGCAGACCCGGCGTCGTCTCGGCCGAATAGCGCTCGACATTACGGAAGTGTTCGGTGCCATGGATGCGCCCCAGCACTGCGATATGCGGCCGACTGGCGCGCCAGATCAGCACGACCATCGACAGCGCCACGCCCACCAGCACCCCGGCTTCCACACCCAGGATCAGCACGCCGCCGGCAGTGGCCAGCAGCGCCAGCGCATCGGCGCGGTCGTAGCGCCAGGCGGTGCGCAGCGTCGACAGGTCGAGCATCCCGAGCACGGCCACGATGATCGTTGCGGCCAGTGTCGGCAGCGGCAGCAGTGCGAGCCAGCCGGTGGGCAGCACGAGCGCCAGCGCCAGCAGGCCGGCCGTGATCATGCTGGCCAGCTGCGTATTGGCGCCGGCCGCGAAATTGACGGCCGAACGCGACAGACTGCCGGTGACGGGAAAGCCGCCGGTCAGCGCGCTGCCGACGTTGGCCGCGCCCAGGCCCACCAGTTCGCGGTTGCTGACCAGTTTCTCGCCGCCGCGCTTGAGCGCCAGCGCCTGCGCGCCCGACATGCTGATCAGGAACACCATGAAGCCGATCAAGAGCGCCGGTTGGAGCAGCGCTTGCCAGTGCTGCGACGACGTCGCCAGGTTCAGGCCCGGCAAACCGGTCGGCACGGCGCCCGTCGTGGCCACCCCCATCTGCACGAGACCCAGTTGCTGCACGAGCGCCATCGCGCCCAGCACGACGGCGATCGGCGCCAGCTTGGCTCCAACGTCGGCCGCCGCTGCCGGCATGCGTAGCCAGCGCAGCAGCGGCGCCAGGTGGCTGCGCGCGGCCAGGAGCAGCACGAGCGAGCCGACGCCCAGCAGGATGCTTGGCCAGTGTGGCGTCATGCCGATCTCGATGGGGCTGCCCACCAGCGTGCGCAACTGGCCCCATGCGATGACGATTGCCGAGCCGATGGTGAAGCCGCTCATCACGGGCCGTGAGAAAAAATTGGCGAGAAAGCCGATGCGCAGCAGGCCGCACAGCAGCAGGACCAGGCCGGATAGCAAGGCCAGTTGCGCGGCGAGCACGCCATACAGCGCGGTGCCGGGCGTTGCCAGCGGCGCCAGCGTGGACGCCGTCATCAGGGAAATGATCGCCATCGGCCCGACCGATTGCGTGGTGCTGGTACCGAACAGTGCATACAGCAAGGGCGGGATGATGCTGGCATAGATGCCGACCGCCGGCGGCAGGCCCGCCACCAGTGCGTAGGCCATGCCCTGCGGGATCATCATCATCGCCACCACGATGCCGGCGCTGATATCGCCCGGCAGCGCGGCGCGCCGGTACGGGCGCAACCACTCAAGCATGGAAAGTCCTGGCCGGGACGGCCGACGGTAAAAAGAGCGCTAGCGTAGCATAATTACCCGTACCGGCAGGGCCTTAGCGGGCCAGCGCCACGAGCCAGATGCCCGCCGCGCCGATGGCCGCAGCCAGTGGCCGGCGCAGGCGCTCGCCCGGGATCGCGCCCAGCAGCATCAGCCCGGCGCTGGCCAGGATGAAGCCGGCGCCGCTGGCCATGCCGGTCAGTTCATTGCCGTGCGCGAGTCCGTGCACGAATGCGCAGGCGCCGACGGTGAGGACCGCCAGCTGCGGCTGCATCCTCCTCTGCAGGCGCGGCGCATATGCCGCCAACCCGCCCAGCAGCAGCACGGTCGCCGCGATCGACAGTTCGAGAGCCGGCAACGCGACGCCGCCGCTGCTGGCCGCGCCCAGCGCCATCATCACGAGGAACGTCGGTGCGAGCAGGTAGCGGTGCTGCTGGCGGCTCCAGAGGCCAACCGCGAACAGCGCCAGCAAATGGTCGATGCCCGTTACCGGGTGCAGCAGGCCGGCCACGAAGCCGCTGTCGGGCGCGTGCCCGGGATGCGCGGCCGCCGGCAGCGCCAGTGTCAGGGCGGTCACCGCCACGCCCGCGCGGGCCCGGTGGTGGCGGATGGTGTGGCGGATGGTGTGGTGCAGCGCGCGCAAACTTGTCGTCATGGTCATCTCCCTGGTGTCATTGGTGAACTGCGTCGAGCAAGCCCTGCTCGCGGATGAACGCGACCACCTCCTGCACGCCCTCGCCCGTGCGCATATTGGTAAACACAAAGGGCCGCTCGCCACGCTGGCGCTGTGCATCGCTCGCCATCACCGCCAGGTCCGCCCCGACATGCGGCGCCAGATCGGTCTTGTTGATGATCAGGAGGTCCGAGCGCGTGATGCCCGGCCCGCCCTTGCGTGGGATCTTCTCACCGCCCGCGACGTCGATCACGTACAGCGTCAGGTCGGATAGCTCCGGGCTGAAGGTCGCGGCCAGGTTGTCACCACCCGATTCGACCAGCACCAGTTCGAGGTCGGGAAAATCGGCCTGCAGGCGCGCGATGGCTTCCAGGTTGATCGACGCGTCTTCGCGGATCGCCGTGTGCGGGCAGCCGCCCGTCTCCACGCCCATCAGGCGTTCGGGTGCGAGCGCGCCGGCGCGCAGCAGGATGTCCATGTCTTCGCGCGTGTAGATATCGTTGGTGATCACGGCCATGTCGTAGTCGTCACGCATGTGGCGGCACAGCAGCTCGCACAGCGCGGTCTTGCCCGAGCCCACCGGCCCGCCGATCCCGACCCGCAGCGGATTGGATGTTGTCATGGTTTTTCCTTCATCAACAATGATCATGACCGGTACAGGCGGCCATGCTGGACTTCGTGCCGCATCGACAGCATCGACAGGCCAGGCGCCCAGTTCGACATTTCGTCGTCCGGCAAACGCCGCGCCAGTTCAACGGCGCGCTCGATCTCGGGCCGCAGCGACAGCAGCAGGCGCTGGCCGGCGACCTGCCCCAGCGGCACCGACTTGACACACACCAGCACCTGGTTCTCGACCCACGCGAACACCATCGCCAGCAGCGCTTCTTCGTGCGGAATATCGAGTCCGTCGACGGCGCAGGCAAACGCCAGCGGCAGGGTGACGTCCTCGCCCAGCGCGCGCGTGTCGGCCACGCCCAGCTCCGCGATCAGGCGGCTCAGCGAATAGCCCATCTGGACCGATTCGGCGCGCAGTTCGGCCGTGTCGCGCGACGCGAGGAAGCACCCGCCCCAGTGCGTGGTCGCTTCGGCGTCGCGCGCGGCGAACGCGCCGAGAAGGCGCCACAACACGGGCGCATCCCAGCGCGCCACGACGTCATCGAGGTAGCGCACGATCCAGGCGCGGGCGCTGTCGGCATCTGTGACCAGGCCTTCTTCGAGCGCCGCCTCGAGGCCCTGCGAATAGCTGTAGCCGCCGATCGGCAAGGCCGGACTGGCAAACTGCAGCAGGTGCAGCAGGCTGGCGGCGTTCATGTCGCACTCATGTGAGATTCGGTTCAACCGGCGTGACGTCCGACGGCCGGTGGATCTTCTGGCGCAGCGGCACCGGCGCCAGCAAGCCGCCCGGCCCCTGCTCATGATGGTGACCGTGGCCGCCGCCATACGCGCCCGCCTCCGGCTCGAATTTCGCCAGTTCTTCACTGACCTCAGCCCCCAGCCCCGCAACCATCTCGCGCAACACCGGATCGACACGGATGCGCAGCCAGCCCGGCCCCACCTGCGTCTGCGTATGGCGGTTCCCCAGGTGAAAGGCACAGCGCGCCAGCAGCGTCGGGGCGCTGCAGCGCACGACATACGTTGGCTCCAGCGCGGCCTCGACGCGCACGACACGCCCGCCTTCGCCCAGCAGCAGGTCGCCATCGCGCAGCACCGTGCCGCGCACGAGGAACAGCGCGACCTCTTCCCCCGAGGCCAGGCGCGCGCGCTGGCGGCAGCGCTCCCGTTGTTCGAACGGCAGCACCAACGTGTCATGCACGACGTCGGCAACAGCGATGCGGGTATGCAGTGAAATCATGGATGGCCTCTAGAACAGGAAGTAACGCTGCGCCAGCGGCAGCACGCCCGCCGCTTCGCAGACCAGCAGGCGGCCGTCGGCGCGCACTTCATAGGTTTCGGGATCGACTTCCATGTGCGGCGTGGCGCCGTTGTGGATCATGTCGCGCTTGCGCAGGCCGCGCGTGCCACGCACGGCGATCGTCGTCTTGGTCAGTCCCAGCGTGCGCGCGATGCCGGCCTCGAACGCGCTTTGCGACACAAAGGTGAACGACTTGCGCAGGCCGCCGCCAAACGCACCGAACATGGGCCGGTAATGCACCGGCTGCGGCGTCGGGATCGAGGCATTCGGGTCGCCCATCAGGCTGGCCGCGATCATCCCACCCTTGACCACCATCGAAGGCTTGACGCCGAAAAAGGCCGGGCGCCACAGCACGATGTCGGCGATCTTGCCCACCTCGAGCGAGCCGACGACGTGCGCGATGCCGTGCGTGATGGCGGGATTGATCGTGTACTTGGCGATGTAGCGCTTGACGCGGGCATTGTCGTTGCGTGACGAGTCGCCCTCCAAAGCGCCGCGCTGCACCTTCATCTTGTGCGCCGTCTGCCAGGTGCGCATGATCGTCTCGCCCACGCGGCCCATCGCCTGCGAGTCCGACGACATCATCGAGATCGCGCCCAGGTCGTGCAGGATGTCCTCGGCGGCGATCGTCTCGCGCCGGATGCGCGATTCGGCAAACGCCACGTCTTCGGCAATCGCCGGGTCGAGATGGTGGCAGACCATCAGCATGTCCAGGTGCTCGTCGAGCGTGTTGACCGTGAACGGGCGCGTGGGATTGGTCGACGACGGCAACACGTTGTCGTAGCCCACGGCCGCGATGATGTCGGGCGCGTGCCCACCGCCGGCGCCCTCGGTGTGGAAGGTGTGGATCGTGCGGCCCTTGAACGCCGCCACGGTCGACTCCAGAAAGCCCGCCTCGTTGAGCGTGTCGGAGTGCAGCGCCACCTGCACGTCCAGCCGTTCGGCCACCGACAGGCAGTTGTCGATCGCCGCGGGCGTGCTGCCCCAGTCCTCGTGCAGCTTCAGGCCCACGGCGCCGGCATGGACCTGCTCTTCGAGCGGGCCGGGCTGGCTGACGTTGCCCTTGCCGAAAAAGCCCAGGTTCATCGGGAACGCGTCGGCCGCCTGCAGCATCGAATGAATGTGCCAGGCGCCCGGCGTGCAGGTCGTGGCAGCCGTGCCGACGGCGGGTCCGGTGCCGCCGCCCAGCATCGTCGTGATGCCCGAGTACAGCGCCTCGTCGATCTGCTGCGGACAGATGAAATGGATGTGCGTGTCGACGCCGCCGGCCGTAACGATCATGCCTTCGCCGGCGATGATCTCGGTGGCCCCGCCGATGGCCATCGTGACATTCGGCTGGATATCCGGGTTGCCCGCCTTGCCGATGGCGGCAATCAGGCCATCCTTGATGCCGATATCCGCCTTGACGATGCCCCAGTGGTCGATGATGACGGCGTTGGTGATGACGGTGTCCATCACGCCCTCTCGCAGGCGCTGCGACTGGCCCATGCCGTCGCGGATCACTTTACCGCCGCCGAACTTGACCTCTTCACCATAGGTCGCGAAGTCGCGTTCGATTTCGATCACGAGGTCGGTGTCGGCCAGGCGGATGCGGTCGCCCGTGGTCGGGCCATACATGTCGGCATAGGCCTGGCGGCTGAGCGTGACCATCATGCGTCCCCTGGCGTTAAAGGCACGGCCGCTGGCAACGGTCCTGACACGCGGCCCTGGAAACCATGCACGATCCGCTCGCCCGCCAGGTCGACCAGTTCGACCGTGCGGCGCTGGCCCGGCTCGAAGCGTACTGCGGTGCCGGCCGCAATGTTCAGCCGCATGCCGAGCGCCGCTTCGCGCTCGAACTGCAGCGCCGGATTGACTTCATGAAAGTGATAATGCGAGCCGACCTGCACCGGCCGGTCGCCCGCATTGGCCACGACCACGGTCAGCGTGCGCCGACCGACGTTGAGTTCGATATCGCCGTCGTCAAGAAAGTATTCGCCTGGGATCACGCTGGGCTCCGGCTAGGGAATCGGATGGTGGACGGTCACGAGCTTGGTCCCGTCCGGGAACGTGGCCTCGACCTGGATATCGGGGATCATTTCGGGCACGCCTTCCATCACGTCGCCACGCGCGAGGATCGTCGTGCCTTCGCTCATCAGCTCGGCCACGCTGCGGCCATCGCGCGCGCCTTCCATGATGGCGGCCGTGATCAGGGCCACGGCTTCCGGGTAATTCAGTTTGAGGCCGCGCGCACGCCGGCGTTCGGCGAGCAATGCAGCAGTAAAGATCAGCAGCTTGTCTTTTTCGCGGGGCGTCAGGTCCATGGGCGGTTCCGTATCAAGTGAGCCAGTCTAGGTGAGCCAGATACGCGGCGGGCACGCCGGGCGCTCGAGCAGATGGGGCCGCAGCAATGCCCACACGTTTGCCATGACGGTGCGCGCCGCTTCGCCATCGTCGCCGAGATAACGCGCGACGAACACCGACTTCACCTGGCTCGACGCCAGTTGCGGGTGGAGCGCGCGCACGTGCGCCTGCAGCGCGGCGGGCACGGGCCGGCCGACGGCAAGCAAGGTCGCGCACACCGCGTGGCCGCGCATGCCAAGCGGGCTGGCGATGCCGTCGGGAGTCAGGATGCCCTGCTCCCACCACAGCAGGCGGCCCTCCTGGCGAATGCGCGTGCGCTGGCGGATCCGTCCACGCGTGAACGCTTCCCCGGCGGCCACGCGGCCGAAGCACAGCACTTCACTGCCGATGTAGGTGCTGCCGGCAGCGAGATCGACTTCGTGGTCGAGGTCGACGCTGGCCGCGTCATAGAAGATGGTTTCCTGCGGCAGCCATTCGATGGCGGCGCCCGCGCCAACCCGCAGGCGCACCGCCTGCTGCGACACGCGACCATTGGCGCGGTACCACTTGGCCGCGCCGGGGCTGGTGGCGAGCACGCTGCAAGCGGGGCCGGCGTCGACGTCGATCTCGAGCCGGTCGCCCCCGACCACGCCACCCGGCGGGTGCACGACGATCACGTGGCAGGCGCCGGGGCCTTCCGGATACAGCGCCTTCTGCACACGCAGCGGGCCGCGGTGCGTGCGGTGCACGAGGCGCGTCGTGGCGCCATCGCGCACGAAGCCCAGCGCCAGGCTGGCTTGCCAGGCGGGGAAGACCGTGGATGGATCGGAAGGGGTGCAATCGCGCATGCCTGATGAAACAGCACGATGCGTGCCAGCGTCATTACGTGGCGTGGGACGTCTATTTTGCAAGCGACGCGCACCGCAAAGGTGCGCGTCGCACCCGAACGCGTCAGGACATCGCCAGCTCGATGCAGTTGCGACCGGCGCGCTTGGCACGCGCCAATGCGGCGTGGGTACGCACCGCCATCGAGTCGCCGCTCTCGCCCTCGCCCAACTGGGCCACGCCGAGGCTGATCGTGACGTGGTCACACCCGGGTATTTCGACCTGCTCGATCGCCGCGCGCAGCTTCTCGGCCATCTTCAGCGCGTCAATCGCGCTCGTGTGCGACGCGATGACCTGGAATTCTTCGCCGCCCGAGCGCACCAGCACATCGCTCGCGCGCAGCAGCGCACTTGCCGTGTCCGCGACCGTGCGCAGCACCAGGTCACCGACCGGGTGGCCGAAGGTGTCGTTGATCTGGCTGAAGCGGTCGATATCGAAGACGATCAGCGCCAGCGGCAGCCGGTAGCGGCGTGCGCGCTTGATTTCCTGTTCCAGCAAGCCTTCGCCGTGGCGGCGGTTGGCCAGGTCGGTCAGGGCGTCGGTCGTGGCAAGATGCGTGATGCGGGCCAGCAGCGCCTCGTTCTCGCGCGTGACCTCGGCCATGCGCAGGCCATGCGCGGCCAGCCCGGCGACATCGTCCAGTGCCTGCAACTGCGCTGACGAAAAAGGCCGTGCGTCGCCGAACAGCAGGCACAGCGAGCCCATGGGCCCGCCCGGTCCCGGCGCGGGGATCGGCACGCCGACGACCATGCGCGCGCCAAAGGTGTCCAGGCGCGCCGCCAGGGCCGGCTCGCCCGCCTTGTCGAGTGTATCGAGCAGCGTGAATTCGCCTGTTGCCGCCGCCAGCAGGCCGGGAAACGCATGGCGCAGCGGCGATTGCAGCAACCCGCCACCGTGCGCGAGCAGCGCCGACAGGTGCAGGCCGTCCACGCCCTGCTCGGCCTCGAGATGCAGGTCGCCATCCCGATGCTGGAACAGCGCCGCATGTACGACGCCGGGCCAGCCGGCCAGCGCTGCGCACAGGCGCTCGGCAAAGCGCACGCTGTCATCAGCATCGGTCAATGCCTGCTGACAGACAGTACGCAGTGCCAGCAGCGTGCGCAGCTCGGCTTCCGATGGCGTGGCCGCCCCAGGCGCCACGACGTCAAATCCGGTACGCATGCGCGCGGCCAGCAGTGCGCGGGTCTGCTGCGCGCGCAGCGGGCCGATGGCGTAGTCGAGCGGACCGAACGCCATCAGCGCCGGCAGCCAGCGCGCGTTCGTGAACGGACACAGCACCAGCACCGGCGCACCGGCGCGCTCGGCGACCAGGGCGCCCAGCGCTGCCAGGTCGATGGCGAGGTCGCAGCGTTCCAGGTCCAGCACGAGCAGGTCGGCCGGTTCGCGCGCCAGCAGCGCGCGCGCCTGCTCGGCCCCTGCCGCCACGCGCAGATTGGCAAACATGCCGTCGCAGCCGTGCTGGAAATCGGCGCGGCGCTGGCCGACGGGATTGACGAAGACGCAAGTAAAGTCTTCGCGCGCGCCGTCTTCTTGATGCATGGTGATTCTCCAGATATGGGTCCAGCCGCGCCCTGTCGGCATGGCTGCAAAGCAAGTTTGCCATAAGCGGGCGTGCCAAGCATAGCAATTGTCGTCCTGTGTGTGGGAGCGCACCGTCGTACCAGGGTGCGCGCCGAATACTCTTGCGAACGAAACCACACTCACGGGAGAATCACCATGGCACATCAAGACGACGTGGCAGCAAAGCAGCGCGCCATCCAGGAAGAACAGGACGCGCGCGACGCCAAAAAGAACGAATCCGAGAGCAAAGAAGCAGTCCAGACCGGCGTCGACCAGCCAGCGCCGCCGATGCCGGCGCAGCACCTGGCCAAGCCGGGCCTTGAAGCCGACATGGAAAGCAAGCCGAAATTCATGGCCGAGGGCTACAAGGGCAGCGGCAAGCTCGAAGGCATGGCCGCCATCGTCACCGGCGCCGACTCGGGCATCGGGCGCGCGGTGGCGGTGCTGTTCGCACGTGAAGGCGCCGATGTCGCCGTCATGTATCTGAACGAGGACATCGATGCGGCAGAGACCAAGCGCTGCATCGAGGCCGAAGGCCGCCGCTGCATCACCATCGCGGGCGACGTCAAGGATCCGGCATTCTGCAACGACGCCGTGCAGCAGGTGGTCAAGGAATTCGGCCGGCTGGACGTTCTGGTCAACAACGCCGCATTCCAGGAGCACGCCGATTCGATCCTCGATATCACCGAGGAGCGGTTCGAGGAAACCTTCCGCACCAATATCTTCGGCTACTTCCACATGGCCAAGGCCGTCGTGCCGCACCTCAAGCGCGGCGCGTCGATCATCAATACGGGCTCGGTCACCGGTCTGAAAGGCTCGGCCAAGCTGATCGACTATTCGTCGACCAAGGGTGCAATCCACGCATTCACGATGTCGCTGGCCGGCAGCCTGCTCGACCAGGGCATCCGCGTGAACGCGGTGGCGCCGGGTCCTGTCTGGACGCCACTGAACCCGGCCGACAAGGGCCCGGACGACATCACCGAGTTCGGCGCCAGCACCGACTACCGGCGCCCGGCCCAGCCGGAAGAACTGTCGCCGGCCTACGTGTTCCTGGCCTCGCCCGTGTGCTCGGGCTACATCACGGGCATCGTGTTGCCGGTGACCGGCGTCGTCGGCGAATAACAGACCCACAGCGAGGAGCAGGCAATGGCACGCAGCATGTGGAAGGGCGCGATCAGTTTCGGACTGGTCCACATTCCGGTCGATATGTACCCCGCGGTCGAGACCAAGGGGCTCGACCTGACGATGCTCGACCGGCGTGATTTTTCGCCGGTCGGGTTCAAACGCTACAACAAGGGCAATGGCAAGGAAGTCGTGTGGGACGACATCGTCAAGGGCTACGAGTACGAAGACGGCGAATACGTCGTGCTGTCGGATGAAGACCTGCGCCGCGCCAATCCGGAAGCGACGCAGACGATCGACATCCAGGCCTTCGTCGATGCCGGCGATGTGCCGCTGATCTACTACGACCAGCCGTATTACCTGGCGCCCGGCAAGGGCGGCGCGAAAGTCTATGCGCTCTTGCGCGAGACGCTGCGCGAAGCGGGCAAGATCGGCATCGCGCACGTGGTCATCCGCGTCAAGCAGCATCTGGCGGCGCTGATCTGCGTGGGCGACACGATCGTGCTCAATACGCTGCGCTACCCGGACGAGATGCGCGACGCGGGTGAACTCAAGATCCCGTCGCCCAATTCGAAAACGGCTGCCGTCACCGTCAAGGAACTCAAGATGGCGATGGCCCTGGTCGAGGGCATGAGCGAAGACTGGGCGCCAGCGCAGTACCACGACAGCTACCGCGAAGACGTGCTGGCCCTGGTCAAGAAAAAGATCAAGGCCAAGCAGACCAAGACCATCACGCAGCCCGAGCCCGAGAAGGAAAAGCGCACCACCGGCAAGGTCATCGATCTGGTTGCCCTGCTCCAGGCCAGCCTTGGCAAGAAGCCGGCCAAGGCGGCGCTGGCCGCCCTTGATGACGACGATGACGACGACGATCCGCCGCCACGCAAGTCGCGCAAACCGGTCGACGACGAGGATAGCGGGGACGACCAGCCGCCTCCACGTGCGCGCAAAGCGGCTACGTCAGGGGCCCGTGCCACTGCCACCAAGGCAGCGGCCAAGCCAGCCGCAAAGCCGCCAGCCAAGAAGGCAGCTGCGAAAGCCAGCACCAGGGCGCCTGCGCGCAAGAAAGCGGCGTGAGGATGGACGGATTCATCGACTTTCTTCAATGGCCCGCCATGGCCGTCAGCCTGATTGCCGCCTATCTGGTCGGCGCCAAGCGCGCCGAGCGCCGCATCCTGGGTTTCTGGACGTTCATCTTCAGCAACGTGCTGTGGATTATCTGGGGCTGGCACGACGAAGCCTGGGCGCTCATCGCGCTGCAGGTCGCACTGCTGGCCATGAACGTGCGCGGCATCTTCAGGAACGAAGCCTAGAGCACCGCGCTCGCCTACCCCTACGGCACGAACCCGAGCTGCTTCATCGCTTTGGTCAGTGTCTTCGCCGCCGTGGCATAGTCCTGCCACGGCGTATTCCCGACATCGAGCCGCTCGTGCACATTGGCGATGGTCCACTGGTCGCTCGATGTCAGCTTGTCCAGCTCATCCCAGCCCAGCGGCACCGAAATCCCCAGCCGCGGGCGCGAACGCGCCGACCATGCGGCCACCGTCGTCGCCCCCTGCCCGTTGCGCAGGTAATCGATGAAGATTTTGCCGACCCGGTTTTTCGGCCCACTCTTGAAGGCGAAGCGCTCCGGCAGCGTTTGTGCCATGTGGTGCACGATCGCCTGCGAGAAGCGTTTGACCGTGTCCCAGTCGTGGTTGCCCTTGATCGGTACCACGACGTGCAGGCCCTTGCCGCCGCTGGTTTTCAGGAACGCCGGTAAACCCAGCTCGTCCAGAAAAGCGTGCATCAGTTGCGCTGCTTCCTGCATCTCGGGCCACTTGATGCCGTCGCCCGGATCGAGGTCGAACACCATCCGGTTCGGTTTCTGGTAACTGCCCTTGAACGCGTTCTGGGTATGGATCTCCACCACGTTCCACTGCGCTGACGACAGGATGCCCAGCGGCGTGGCCACTTCGAGCATGGGCGGGTGCTCCGGGTCGAGCGCCTGGTCCAGGTCGCGCAGGCCGGGCATCTTGCGCACGTCGACGTGCTTCTGGAAAAACAGCTCGCCGCCCACGCCTTCGGGCGCACGCACCAGCGACACCGGGCGGCCTTTCAGATGTTCCATCATCAGGTCGCCCACCAGTGCGTAATAACGCACCAGCGCCAGCTTGGTGGCGCCCGACGCCTTGTCGATCACGCGCTCGCCGTTGGTGATCTTCAGCGATGCCGGCAGCTTGCCCTGTGCGGCCACCGGCTCGTCATCTGTGACGTCTGCTACCGGAAGCGCCTGCTCGCGGGTGATGTTCTTGGCCGGCTTGTCCTTGCGCAGCCCCTGGAATACCGGATGGCGCACGGCGCCGCCGCTCGTCCAGTCCGAGAAACTCACTTCCGCTACCAGCACCGGCTTGACCCAGTGGTGTGCGCGCCCCGGCACGGCGCGCGGCGGGAACGGACTCGTGTCGGTGCGCAGCGCCTCGAGTTGTTCGGCGATGCTGGTCAGGGTGGCATGGTTGAAGCCCGAGCCGACATTACCGGCATAGCGCAAGACACCGTCTTCGTCATGGACCCCGAGCAGCAGCGCGCCAATGCCGGTGCGCGCGCCCTTCGGGTCGGTGAAACCGCCGATGACGAATTCCTGGCGCCGGCCGCATTTCAGTTTGATCCAGTCGGGCGAGCGGCGCGACACATAGCGGGCGTCGCGCCGCTTGCCGATCACGCCTTCGAGGCCGATCTTGCAGGCCGCGACGATCAGTTCATCCGGCTTGGCACCGAATTCGGCGGAAAACCGTACCTTGTCGGATTTGGCCTTCTTGAGCACCTGTTCGAGCACCGTGCGGCGGTCGACCAGCGGCATCTGGCGCAGGTCGTGGCCGTCGAAGTACGGAATATCGAACAGGAAGTAATCGATGTCGACGGTGCCGTTGCCGTCGAATGCTGCCTGCAGCAGGCCGAAGTCGGGCTTGCCGGCGTCGTCGTGCACGACGATTTCGCCGTCGTACCAGCCGTCGGGCAGCGCCATGCGTTCCAGCTCTTCCCTCAGCGGCGTGAGCTTATCGGTCCAGTCGTTCGCATTGCGTGTGATGAGACGCACCGCGCCCTCCTCGATGCGCGCGAGCATGCGGTAGCCGTCGAACTTGACTTCGAACAGCCAGTTTTCGGGGTCGGGCGGCGGCGCATCGACGAGCGTGGCCAGTTCAGGCGAGAATTTCGCGGGGAGCGGCGACGTGGCGTCTTCCGTCGCCGCGCGCTTTGCAGGCGCCTTTTTTGCTGCCGCTTTTTTCGCGGGTGCTTTTTTGGCGGGTGCCTTCTTCGCAGGCGCCGCCTTCGCTTCCTCGCGCAGCGCCTCGACCTTTTGCGCGGCGCGCTTTGGCATCGGCAATGCCTTCACGCTGTCGGGCAGTTCGTCGACCAGCGAGAATTCTTCGGCCGGACGCGCGTAATCGTCTTTCTCCTTGATCAGCAGCCATGGCGGCTGCTTTTCGCCACGGCCCTTCATCCGCACGAGCGTCCAGCGGCCATGCATCTTGTGACCGTGCAGCGCGAACTTGATGCTGCCCTTGGCAAAACCCGCGCGCGGGTCTTCCAGCGGCTCCCAGGTACCCTTGTCCCAGATGATCACCTTGCCGGCGCCGTACTGCTTGGCCGGAATCGTGCCTTCGAAGTCCGAGTACGAGATCGGGTGGTCCTCGACCTCCACGGCCATCCGCTTGTCGTGCGTGTCGTAGCTGGGGCCTTTCGGCACGGCCCAGCTTTTCATCGTGCCGTCGAGTTCGAGCCGGAAATCGTAGTGCAGGCGGCTGGCCCAGTGCTTCTGGATCACGAAGGTGAGCACGTCCTGCCCCCCCTTCCCGCCGTCGGCCGGCTCGGACGTGATATCGAAATTGCGTTTGGCTTTGTAGGCTTTGAGCGCGTCCGTCATGGCAACCCCTGGGAAATTCGATGATTGCCAGCGTAGCCCCGTGGCGCGCCGCGGACTGTACGGCAACTCACGCTGACAGGGGCTGTTATGATTACTATAAGCCGCCAACCGCGAAAGGACACCATGCAGCGAATCGTTTTTCTCGACCGTGACAGCCTGCGCGCCAATGTCCGCATACCCGCCTTCGAGCATACCTGGCAGGACCATGCCGCCACTGCGGTTGATGACGTCGTGGCACGCCTGGCCGGCGCCACCGTCGCCATCACCAACAAGGTGCCGTTGCGGGCCGACGCCATCACGCGCCTGCCCGACCTGAAGATGGTCGCCGTCGCCGCGACCGGCACCGACAATGTTGATCTGGCAGCCTGCCGCGCGGCCGGCATCGTGGTGGCAAATATCCGCAATTATTCGCTGGTATCGGTGCCGGAGCACTGCTTCACGCTGATTCTGGCGCTGCGCCGCAACCTGCGCGCCTACGCGGCCGATGTCGAGGCGGGCAAGTGGGAAACCTCGAGCCGCTTTTGCCTGCTCGACCACCCGATCGGCGACCTGGCCGGCTCGCGGCTGGGCATCGTCGGGTACGGCGCGCTGGGCCGGCAAGTGGCCAGCATCGCGCGCGCTTTTGGCATGGAGGTCGTCGCCACCTCGCGCTCGCCGATCACCGATACGGACGTCACGGCGCTGCCGCTGGACGAGTTGCTGGCGACGTCGCAGGTGGTGAGCCTGCACGTACCGCTGACCGACGCGACGCGCCACATGATCGGCGCGCGCGAACTCGCTCTGATGCAGCCCGGCGCGCTCCTGATCAACACGGCGCGCGGCGGCCTGGTCGACGAGGCGGCGCTGGCCAATGTGCTGATGGAAGGCCGCATCGCCGCCGGCTTCGATGTCCTGAGCGAAGAGCCGCCCGGCTCGAACAATCCGCTGCTGCGCCTGCGCCTGCCGCATTTTCTGCTCACGCCGCACATCGCGTGGGCCAGCTTCGGCGCGATGCAGACGCTGGCCGACATGCTGGTCGATAATATCGAAGCGTGGCATGCCGGCACGCCAACCAACGTTGTTTAAACAGCGGCGCTGACCGTGGGCGCCAGGGCCTCGGGCGCTTTCTGCGGCAGTTCGAGCAGGAAGGCGGTGCCGGCGTCCGGCAGGCTCACGACGCGGATCGTCCCGCCCATCAGCGTCGTGACGATGTTGTAGACGATGTTCAGTCCCAGACCGGTGCCGCCCTGACCCATGCGCGTCGTGAAGAACGGATCGAAGATCCGGCCCAGGTAAGCCGGGTCGATGCCGCGGCCATCGTCGCGGAACGTGAGTGCGACCTGGCCATCGGTTTCCAGCGCCGTCAGCGTCATGATGC